>Ga0182738_1000041_pt1 | contig 255593 bp, 195 predicted proteins | sample eDN5th30CBELigMG_FD_128876 | JGI IMG/M metagenome (GOLD analysis project Ga0182738, IMG submission 128876) | Enriched Miracle-Growth compost microbial communities from Emeryville, California, USA - eDNA 5th pass 30_C BE-Lig MG (version 2)... ...
ACTTCTTACTTCTTACTTCTTACAGTATCGGTGGCGGAACGGGTAACTCAAGGCAATCTCTTCCACGAGCAGGGACGCCCGATAATCGTTCTTCTTCAATGTGTCGACAGCCTTCTGGATGACACAATCGTCAAACTTGTTCAAATCGCGCCCGACCGCATAACCGTACATCTTGCGGGTCAAATGCCGAATCACTTCGTTTTTGCGTTTGAGCAGGACGGTTTTCAATTCGGCGGGTCCATTGAATTTTTCTCCCGAGGGAAGTGTCCCTTGGGAATCGATCGGCTGCCCGTCAACTTCTGTCCGCCAGCGGCCGATTGGATCGAAGTTTTCCATGCCGAAGCCCAGCGGATCCATTCGCGAATGACAGGTAATACATTGCGGATTGGAGCGGTGCTTTTCGAGTTGTTCCCGGAGCGAAACAACGTTGTCTCCCTCGCCCGCTTCCACCAGCGGCGGAACTCCCGGAGGAGGCGGCGGCACCCGGCTTCCCAGGATCTCTTCCAGCAACCAGCGGCCCCGCAAGACCGGACTCGTGCGTTGGGGATGTGATGAAACAGTCAGCACGCTGGCCTGGGTCAGCACTCCTCCCCGAACATGATCCTTCAAGATCACCTTTCGAAGTTCGGGTCCGGTGACATTCTCGATGCCGTAGTGCTGGGCCAAGTCTGCATTCACATAGGTATAATCCGCATCCAGAAGTTCCAGCAGGCTGCGATTCTCCGAAAAGAGGTGAGCGAAAAACTGAGCGGTCTCCGCCTTCATCGCGGTTGCCAGTTCATCGTTGAATTCCGGAAACTTTTCCTTGTCCGGCTGGACGGTCACGCCCAGCGATGTCAGGCCGAGCCACTGCATGGCAAAATTTTCGCCCAGAGCGAGAGAACGCGGATCTTTGAGCATCCGCTGAATCTGAGATCGCAATTCATCCTCTTTTTGCAGCAACCCGGCATCGGCGGCATCCAGAAGTTTTTCGTCCGGAAGACTGGACCACAAAAAGATTGCCAGACGGGCTGCCAATGGATGGTCCGCCAGCGGATAAACTCCTTCTTTTTCCGGTTCGGGTTCCGCCAGAAAGAGAAAATGAGGAGAGATCAGCAGTCCCTGCAAGGTGCTTCGCAGACCGGCCCGGTGCGATTCTCCATGGCTGCGAGAATTGTCATAGAACGCCAGGTATCGCTGTAGTTCCTCTTTGGAGACGGAGCGTCGAAACAGGAGACGCGCCATTCGGCTCAGCGTGCGTTCCGCCACATCCCGGTCGGAACGTCCTTTCGGAACGATGTCTCCACCCCAGGCGGCACGGCGTTCCCGAATTGCCGCGGGTTCACTGGAAGGAATTTCATCCGGCCAGAATTTCTGCGAAACCTGTTCCGCGATCGCCAGGTAACTTTCGAGATGAATCGGGGACAGAAACAGCGAATCTCCCACCGCATCGAATCCCACTCCTCCGGAACCATCGGCAGGAAGTTGCTGCGTGACGGGAATATCGACACCCGTGAGATCTCGAATGCAGTTCGCGTATTCCGTCCGTGTCAGGCGGCGGCTCATCACGTGCCCGCGATAAAAGTTCGTATTGCCGTCGTTGGCGATCTGATCACAGTCTCCATCATGTTTGACCATGGCGGTCATCCATTCACGGAGCAGCTTTCGTTCTTCCCCTTTGGGCTGCGGTGATCCTTCCGGTGGCATCTCACGGGAAAAGAACCGGGACTGGACCGTGTCCCAGATTTTTTTCTCTTCCCGCGCTTTCTGAAATGTGGTGAACCGGGAGAGGTCGAGTTCGCCTTCCTTCTTTTTTTCTGAATGGCATTTGCCACAATATCTGGTCAACAGCGGGCGAACTTTTTCGAAGTCCTTCTCTGGAGTGTCGGCCTGGACCATGGAAACAGAAACCCAGCCAAGGACGCCCATGATCCAGACACGGCTCCAGGGGGATGTCGTCATCAGTCTCAATTTCTGCATGAACAAATCAGGCGGAATGACGTGCAACGTCCGGGCTCCGCTCTCCAGCGGGGCATCCGAAATGCAGGCGGGAATTTCCTCATGCGCTCCAGCACATGTCCCTGTGAATCACGATTCCCAAAGACATGAGGGCTTCAGCAGCATAAGCAAATGGCAGGCAATCACGGGGGGGGGGGAAACTCAAGACGGCCTTCGCGGGCAGTCCTCAAACTCAAAATTTTAGCGCTGAAATTCGGGAGAAGCAAGCTGATTTCTTCATCGGGGACTCCTTCGAACGTTTCCGGGGGAGGATTTGAAAGTCTGGGAGATTGTTTCGTCGGATTTTCCCGAATCCTCCCGTTTCTCCCCTCAGACTCCTTTTTCCCGTTGAACGCCCCGGCCGCGATGGCTGGAAAGGGCTTTGTTCAAGGCGTTCAGATAGGCATGGACACTCGCTTCAATGACATCGGTACTCACCCCCTTGCCGTGATAGCGGCGATTCTCCACATCGATTTCCAGGATGACTTCCCCCTGGGCGTCTTTTCCGCTGGAAATGCTTCGTACGCTATATTCTTCCAGCGTGGCCGTGATGCCGACGATCCGTTCCAGGCAACGGAATGCGGCATCCACCGGACCATCTCCCGTGGAGGCATCCTGAACAAGTGTTCCATCTTTGTGGATCAGTGAGATTGTCGCGGTGGGAATCGTTCCCGTTCCACCCAGTACTTGAAAATTTTTGACCGTCCAGGTCTGCTCCTGTTCTCCAGCCCGGTTTTCGATCAGAGCAGCGATATCGGCGTCATAAATCTCCTTCTTCTTGTCCGCCAGGGCGATAAAGTCATCGAAAACTTTCTGAAAAGCCTGATCGTCGAGTTGATATCCCAGCGACTGCACCCGGTCCCGCAAGGCATGTCGTCCGCTGTGTTTGCCCAGGACCAGGTTTGTTCCGACAATGCCAACATCTTCGGGCCGCATGATTTCGTAAGTGGTGCGTTCCTGCAGCATTCCATGCTGATGAATTCCGGACTCATGGGCGAAGGCATTCTGCCCGACAATGGCTTTGTTTCGTTGCACCGCCATGCCGGTAATGCCCGAGACCAGCCGACTGGTGGGGAAGAGCCGTTGCGTGTTGATGTTGGTCCGGACACCATAAAAATCAGCGCGGGTCCGAAGGGCCATGACGATCTCTTCCAGCGCCGCGTTCCCGGCCCGTTCTCCCAGGCCATTCACGGTGCATTCCACCTGCCGGGCTCCCGCTTCAATGGCGGAGAGACTGTTCGCCACCGCCAGCCCCAGGTCGTTATGGCAATGTGTGCTGATGACCGCCTGATCGATATTCGACACATTGTCCTTCAGGTATCGGATTACCTTGTAGTAGTGATTGGGAGTGGCATATCCCACCGTATCCGGGATATTGACCGTTGTGGCACCGGCCGCGATTGTTTTTTCCACCACTTCGCACAGAAAATCGAGTTCCGTCCGCGCAGCGTCTTCCGGAGAAAACTCGACATTCGGTTTTCCGCCGTCTTTGCGTGAGGAGATCTGATCACAGGCAAATTTCACGGATTCCACCGCCAGGCGGAGGATCTCTTCCTTGGCCATTTTCAATTTGAAATCGCGATGAATCGCACTTGTGGCCAGGAACAGGTGGATCCGCATCCGTGAGGCATCCCGTAATGCTTCCCAGGCCCGCGAGATATCCTCTTTGCGGCATCGCGCCAGTCCGCAGATGACTTTCTGGTCTCCAAATGTTCGGGCAATCTTCTGCACCGCTTCAAAATCTCCCGGAGAGGCAATCGGAAACCCCGCTTCGATGACGTCCACACCCAGTTCCACGAGAGCACGGGCCACTTCCAGCTTCTCATTCGTGTCCATGCTGCAACCCGGGGACTGCTCACCATCGCGGAGAGTGGTGTCAAAAATCGTGATCACGTCGTCGGACATCATGAAACTCAATCTGGAAAGTGAACCCTGAAAACAAAACCACCCTGGAGCTTCGGAAAGTCCCAGGGTGGTGTCGATTGAACACAATATTCAGCGCACCGGCCTTACGACCTCCCGGGGACGGGCCGCGAAAGTAGCAGGTCGGTGAACATTACGGAAACCATCATCATTTCGAAATTTTCGGGCAGAGAATCCGTACGCGGAATTGAAGATAAAACAAACAGAACTGACAACAAACTTAGATCGAAGATCGGTCTTTCGTCAAGCGAATTCCAGTGAAAGTGCCGGATTCTCGCTGGAGCCGGTGAGGTTCTCCTTCCGCGAAAAGTTCCGCTGGAGAAGTTCTCCACACCGCAATCGCTTTGAATTCTCACCGCTGACGTTGGTTGTGGTCGGACAACCCGGCCCCCGCCGGGATCGAGACAACGGTCAATCCGGACAGGTTCAGCCTGTTTTGAAACAATTCCGGCATCCGCTCCCGCGACAGACTTGCCATGCCACGGGGTTCCGCGAGAATAAAATCAATCGCATCGCCAGTTTCATCCGGGCGGACTTCCGGCAATTGCCCTCTGATCAGGTCGACGGTCGTCCGGCAACGTCTAAGGTCATTGAGGCATGGCTTGTTGATTCCGCCTAGCTGCTTTTCGTCCCCGGCAGCAATCGTTTCCTCCTCCTCACCGAAGTTCTTCATGTATCGCGTTACACAGGAAATTGAATTCTGTTACGGCCATCGCCTGTTGAATTACCAGGGAAAGTGCCGTTATCTGCATGGCCATAATGGCCGTGCCGTGATTGTCTTGCAGGGAACAGAGCTCGACAATCGGGGGATGCTGCTCGACTTTAACGATATCAAACGCGAAGTTCGCAGCTGGATTGATGAGAATCTCGATCACCGCATGATTCTCTGCGAGCAGGACCCCGCGCTGCCAATGCTTCGCACGCTGGGAGAACCAGTCTATGTCATCGATTCCAATCCGACCGCGGAAACTATCGCGCGGCTGATTTATGAACATGCTGCGGAAAAAGGACTTCCCATCCTGGAAGTGCATCTATGGGAAACCCCACATGCCTTTGCAACTTATACTCGGTGAATTCGCCGGGCGTACCGTCAAGCCGGGTAATTCGATCGAATCATTTCAACAGGGAGTCCTGCCAATCACGGGCTCGATCAATATCTGGCCTGCTCAATAACGGGCCAGTTGCCGGTTGGGATCTCCCAGGTTGAGCCCTTTGACAATCCGCTGCGCTTCGGTCAGTAACATGGAGAGTTCACTGCCGATGGCCAGAAACCGCCACCCCTGTTGAATACGGAACTTGACGTCATCGATCGACATCAGATGCATCCCCACCGGGACACGGCATTTCTGGCCGATCTCCAGGATTCGATGCAACATGGCTTCGAACTCTTCAGCGGTCGGATCCTTGCCGTCGGAAGTCCGCATCTGAGCCCGCAGATCATTCGGGCCGACAAAAATGGCATCCACACCGGGCAGGCTGTAGATTTCTTCCGCGTTTTCCACTCCGCGAGGGGATTCCGTCTGCAAGACAACCAGAATCTCCTGGTTGGCGTGCTGATAGTAGTCAGAGGGAGTGGCTTCGAAGTTAATCGCGTGCAGGGCTCCGCCGACGGACCGGTTTCCAAGTGGAGGATATTTCGCGGCGGCAATGATGGCCCGGGCCTGTTCCACGGTCTCCACCATCGGGGCCACAATCCCATGAGCCCCGGCATCCAGAACACGTTTAATATGATCGTGACGTCCTTCTGGAACGCGCGCCAGCGGAACGCAGCCGGCATCCGCAATTGCGGCAAATAATTTTCCAGCCTGTTCCCAGCTGATGGGCGAATGTTCCAGATCCACCGTCAGGAAGTTCAGACCGGTCCGGGCCAGCATTCGGGTGGCATGGAAATCCCCCAGGGAAAGCCAGGTCCCGATTTGCGGTTTCCCAGCTTCCAGTCCCAGTTTGACAGCATTCTTCTTCATGGCAGACCCAGCACTTGCTTGATTTCATTCAACGGAAAAATTTCATCCAGCGTCAAGAATTCAAATTATCGGTGAAAGAAGTGCGTTTCGCAAACCTTCCCTGACGAGCCAATGCTCCGGACATGTGCCAACAGATTGAGGAGTCGTTAAGAGGGGAATTTGCCACTCTCGTTCCAGGGCTTTCGCTTCATTGTGAGCATGTCACTCGACGAATATTCACATCGGACATGCCACGCCGTCCGGAGGTTGGTTTTGCCGATGTTTTTGCAGGAATCTACTCCTGGAAGTACCTGCCGCAATGGAAGCAAGAAAGGGATCAGGTTACGAAACCGCAATGGCTGTGTTGCTCCACCAAGAGATAGCAACATGAAGTCGAAACACCTGGATTGATGGCTTTATTACAATTCCTGAAAAGCAGCCCCATCAGAATTGACAAATGAATTGGGGGGGGGGGGGCAAACTGAAGCCGTCACGAGTCGCATCGCGATTCACCGATTCTTCATGCCTTATCTCATCAGCGACTCGTCTGGCCGTCTGACAAAGAATAATTCCGCCCTCAAGCGATTCATAATTGAGGAGGGACCGTGGCAACGTGCTGCCGTATTCTGATTCCATTCTGCCTGCTGGCTGTCATCGCCAGCACCTTTCGGGTCTACGGTCTACCCGCACCAACTGGCGTACTTCAACGAAATCGCTGGCGGCCCAGAGAATGGGTACAAGCATCTGCTGTACAACAATCTCGACTGGGGACAGGATCTGTTATTTGCAAGATCTGTTCTTGATCTCCTCGAAAAAGAAAGGCGAAACCAGTGCATACAAAAACAATTATATTCGCAATTGTCTTGGCGATGTCCTTTGTGGTGGGGATGCAAACCGCCATCCACGCGGGTTGCTGGGTCTGTAGTGGATCACAAAGATTTGACTGCAGTACGCTTGGTACAAAACGAGTGAGTGGTCAATGTCAAATTGCAAACGTACAGTTTGATTGTGATTTTTCATTATCCTCGAAAAAGTATTGGTGCAGAGTGCAGTTGAATTCCACCTGCACTAAAACCGACGAATGCAGCGGTCAGTGCAAGTATACATTCGGAACCGCGGGGTGCCAGGAAGGAGGCCACCCGGGATGCTAGAAATTTCTGTTGAATGCGTGTCAAATCTCCGCTTTACCAAATCGAAGTGAATCTTCAACAGGGCATGGCAGGGAGTAGTAGTATTCCACTGGGCCATCCCGGGTGATGACCATGGTTCTCGCGACGCAAATCTATCAAATACAATGAAAAAGTTGAATGCTATTTACTGCCTGTTTGCAATGGCGACATTGCAATTGGCTGCAGCAGGGCACGCCCTCGGACAGGGGCAGAAAAACATTCCCTCCGAAATTGAAGGCGCGGTCAGGATTCATCAGTCTACCTGGGACTCATTGTACTCCCTTGAGGTGGAGTACGATATTAATGCGAAGCTCGTTGCGAACGGCATAAAGCAGATGGAGCAGCATTCATCAGGGAATATCTGGCGAACCCAGGGCGACACTTTTCGTTTAATGCTCAATAACATTGACGGTAAGGGGAAAGTTGTTGACCGATTTGTTGATGGCAAAGTCGAGAAAATGCTCGTGTATTCCTGTGGTATAGATTTTACAGCGAGCCCGCTCAGAAAATGTGACGATCGACCAGTGCGGGGTTATATCGGCCCCGTCAAGTTAACGGTCAATCAAGACATTATCCCGCAGAATTTAAGATACATATACATGGCGTCAGTTGGTTTCGGAATGACATTGAAGGAACTGGTGGATCGCTGGGACATTGAAGTGATCAAGGACGGGTCTATTTCAGATAAAAATAAAAGATTAGTTCTGAAAGCAACCATTCCCGCATTACACAATGAGCGGCACCACGGAACCAATGTTACATTGAGAATTAACAAGGAGAAGGGATGCTTAATTGAAGGCGCAACGATAGTTGAATACGGGGTTGCCAGGAAAGCTAACTCAGAAGAATTTGTTCCCGTGCAGACGTCGTGGAAAGTGATCGATTGGGCCCAGCTCCCGGATGGAACTTACTACCCTTCACATGTCTCTTTTCGAAATCATGGATCCACCCACGGAGAAGACACAGGTGACGGATATTTCGTTGACTGGATCGCGACGAGCTTGAGCGCGAATAAGAATCAACCTGATCTTGGGTTTACATTTCCCGAACATGCGATCGTGCACGAACTGCTTGACAATGGCGACGCTGGAAAGCTGTACATTTGGGGCGCAGCGGGTGAGTCGCCTGTTGTTTTCCAGAATGAAGCTGAGTACGAAGCGTATCGCCGAAAAGAATGTAATGATGCCGCGACAATACAGAATGCTGGCCATCCTCAGCGACCTCTTGATGAAGACAGGTCTCGCAGCTGGGTCAGAATTCTGATTTGGGGAAACATTGCCGTCGCGGCAATTTTTGGGATTTTGTATCTAACTTCTTCACGCAGAAGTTAACTCTAATTAGGTAGAGTTCGGTGTGTGTTCTTATCGGCCAGGACCGTTTGCAATACATGCCAATTCTTCCGGGGATTCAATGCACGTTGGCCAAGCCTGTGTGCCAGACAATGTTAGCCGTTTTTGGTGCATACTTCGTTGAATGCGAAGGTTTCCGAGGCATTCTGCCGTACAGCTTTAAGAGTTATTTGTTCATGCCCCTTGAAACATGGGCATGACGAGTGTTGATCCTGTTACATTAAATTTCAGCATGAAGAACAACTTCAAAAATATTGCCCTCATCTTTGCCTTTCTGTCGGTGGGGCTAATTTTAGGTGAATGGTGGAAATCATCTGTCTCTATGGGGGATAACCCTTTAGTTGCAAGATATGATACGTCGAGGTTTTCTGCCGGAATCCGTCAGGGTGAAGTTGTCGAAGTGCCCTTGGTTCTGCAGAACCAGGGAGCAGAGCCCGTTACAATCACGGCCGTGAACAAATCGTGCGGGTGCCTTCGCGTCGCTGATAAATTGCATCGTGACTTGAAACTTCCCCTTCAGGTTCCAGCAGGTCAAAAGGCAAGTTGGCATGTGTCGCTTAACACTGAAGATAAAAGAGGGTTTACAGTGCAGCCTGTGCGAATTGATTATCTGGCAGGAGGGTTGTCGTTTTCAGTCAACGCAGACTTGCAGTTGGAAGTGTGTCCGGGGCCCCATTCAATAACCGGTCCGATTCTGTTAACCCCAGATCAGCTCAGTGGCAAGGCGGTTATTGGTGATGCGTTTCCAGTTCAAAAAGTGTGTTGCAAGCTCGGGCACTGTGGAGTCCTGCGAGCTGAAGAAGCTCAAAAACTTGCCTGAAAACATCAACAAGAGTTCGGCCAAGGAGATGAACTGCAGCATTCTTGGGCGATACGAGCTTTTTGTCAAAGTCATTGCCAGTGAAAAAGATTATATTTCATATGTGACATTAATTCCATCCAGTGATGCCGACAGGCCTGTTCATGTCCCGGTGCATTATCGCGCTGACAGAAATAATGTGTCGTGGAGGGCATTTCCAAAGGAGCTTGTGTTATCACAAAAGGGAAATACTAAACTAAACCGCAATGTACGGGTTATTCCCGTCCGTCCGAGCAACTTACCCCTTGATTCCATTATCGCAGAATGCACAGTTCCTTCTTCGTCATTGAAAATTCGAATAGACGGCAATTCAATTGTCGCTAGTATCGTAATCGAATGCGATGCTGGCTCGGCGGCAGAAGACGGTATTTTAATGTTTAAGGATCAAGCGGGGAACAGTTTGGTTAAGGTGCCGATCATATGGTACGCGGAGTAGTGTCGCGGAAAGAGTATCCGGAATGTGCAAATTACATTTATGGTGATGCTGCTGGGCAACTCGGTTTTCATGAAAGGCAATGAAATGTTTGATCGGATTTCGACTCACGGAGCCATTCGGTTTTGTGGAATATTCACGATTTGCGGTATATTGGCTGCGTTTAGTTCTGTTGGAACATTACTGATGGCATGTGGCCCAGAAGCCCCGTGTGACGAAGGTTACATTTGCTGCCCTGATTGCGGGTGCTGCATGAGCTTGGACGCAATGGAATAGCGGTGGCTTCAAACATCTAAACGGCGGAAGTGATTGGCAGGCAAGTTGTATGTCGTGTGTGCCAGAAAGAGACACACATGGCCATCACCCTGTTCGGAAAGTCGGCAGTTGCCCAGCCAGGCAAAGGTCCGCTCCACCGTCCAACGAATCGGCAATGTGACCCAGCCTGTTTGACCTGCCGGTCGTCGCCCGGTCGAAAGGTTCCAGTCGCGATTGGTACTCTGCCGAGTTGTGATGCACCGAGATTTCCAGCTTACAGCCGGTTTCGGAAAGAATCCGCGGCAGATCGGGATGGCGGGGGAGCAGAAAACCGTTCGTCACCAATTGCAATTGCGAACGGGGCCAGTGCCGATGCGCAATGGAAACAATGTCGGACAGATGTTGATTCAGACACGGTTCGCCGCCAAGAAGGGAAAACAATTTCGGTCGCAGTCTTCCGGACCAGACTCCCATTTGCCGGTCAGCTTCCGCTGGGCTCAGCATCCCCCGGTGTCGATGATTGCTGTAGTGGCTGCATTGCTCACAGGCGTGGGAAACATGAATTTCGAGATTTCGCAGGGGAATCATGCTGGTCGCCACTTTGGGATTCAGACCCGTCCTGGTGATTTCTGGCGGGATTTCCCACACCCGCACTTCCTGGAACGACGATTTCGCTCGACTTTTCTCGTAAAATGCACCAGCTTTTGTTCGTCAACCAGACCGCCGAAGGGGCGCGGGTCAAAGCCAGGCCGCATCTGTTCGTAAGAGGAAAGAAGCTGCTGATGGCAGCGGTCGCGGGCCTGCGATCCCATGCCGTGCGATTTGCCATACGAAAGACTGTTGCCGTGCATGCGGCGGAGAGCAACGATCTCTTCGGAAATGACAACTCGGACTCCGCTTCTCAGGCAGCGGGTTGTGAACTCACAGTCAGCAGACATGAACAACGGGGCGAAGCCGTTCATCCGTCGAAACAGGTCCGCCGTGAGAACACGGGTCCCGTTAATGACAACGCCGTCCGGCGAGATCCGCCATTTGTGCAGGCCGGAGCGGTGAATGGGTTGCTTCCGCACCCGTTCCATAGTGAAGTGTAGTCCGATTTTCGGACAGACTTCACATAGATAATTTTCTAATGTGTTTGAGTGAATTCCACTCAAAGATGTCCCATCCCCTATTTCCTGTCCTGTGACTTGCTTTTGAGAAAGCATTGTAAAACTCCAGATCAAACTCCAGAGAAGAATACAAATGGTCATATTCGACTCCTTTCACCGCATGTAGTTACTTCCAATTGATCGTAACCTTGGCTGTTGTCGTCGATGTAATTGGCACAACACTTAATTGACGATTTTTTATGCCGGTATTCAAAGTAATTCCCGCAATTTGCACCCCTATTCTTTGGGTGTCATTGAAGTTGACCGCCGGTATTGGATCAGCGTTCGGCCAATCAATAGCAACTGAATTCGTTTTCAGAAGCTTGGGCGATCCGCTGGGCGGTGGTGGTCGCGCGACAATGCTACCGACAGGGTCCGAGTAATGTCCCCCACTGATATTCTGATTGATCGGTTTCCAACCGCTAACATTCTCGAACACGGGAGCGCCGTCATAAATCGCATTCAACGGCTGGCCAAACTGGTCATTGACCCGAATGTTTTGATCGACTCCGTAGACCGTACATAAGTAAACCTGGTTTTCGCCGAGAGCGCCAAAGTACGCCGGACTACTGCACTTGTCCGCCACCTCGTTCTCCCCGTCAACCATGGTCTCCGGCGTACTGACGGGCACTACCGCATACGGGGCGATGACGGGAATTTCGTGGCAGACTTTATGGTCAAGGGTCGCCTGCAGCTGCGTGTCACCATCAGGTTTATTTTTCGGCGTCATCGATGACGCTTTCAAGAATTTGATCGTGATTTTTCCGGTGATCGGATCTCTCGTTTTGTCATCGATCTCAACACGCTTCACTCCTCCAACCTTGATATCGACAGCGCTCAGGGCGGAAAGGGGTCTGACGATCGCAGACACTTCGGTGGTGATTGTGAAATCTTCAATCCCGCACGTGTTGCTTGGAACTGGTTTCGTCAGCCCTGTGACCACTTTCTCTTCCGAAAGGGTAATCGTAGCTGCCGTCACGGTTGCCGACGCGGAGCTTCCATTACAACTGATTGTGGACGTTTCTCCAATGTGCTGCGCAAGACTGGGGACATGCACGAAATACGGAAGGGAATTTCGTCGACACCAGGCACCGACGACGGAATCAATATTTCGCTGCCCATCACCCGGACCGTGATGCCGATGATTCACCACTTCCGGATCACTCAGAAATGCCCGGATGCCCGGATTGGAAAAGAGATAAGCTAACGCGCCCCACGCTCCCCAGCCGGGATCAATTTCCACAAATCCGGACGGACAGTCGCGGTGCTCATGGCTGGGACCAATAGATGATCAACAATCGGTTGAGTGCCTGAAAAACAAGAAGCCCGCTTCCTGTTCGGGAAGCGGGCGGAAGCATTTCTAAAATAGATAAGACATTTCCAGTGTGATTAGACCAGTCAGGTCTTTGTTCGATCACGCTCGGCCTTGAATTCCCTGTGTTTCATCAGGATCTGCGTGACACACCATTTGCAACTCCGCTCTAGAACTCGCCGAGAACGGAACCGTCGCGAATGGCGAGCAGCTGAGCAAAGGTATTGCCCGCATAAATTGTATCATTCGGAGGCGATCCGGATCCCGTGGTATTGCTCGGAAACAGGAAGGCGATATTTTCGCTGATGAATCGAACAGCACCATCCCCCATCAGGAAGTGGGCTCCTCCCGTATGGAAGCTGCTATAACTGTAAGAGGCAGCGACGTTATAGTTAATCTTCGAATTTGCGGAAGCCAGCGTGCTGTCTCGCCCCGTCACCTGAGCAAGCGCGACACCTGAATGCTGTTGGACGGTTCCAACTTTCCAAGCCCGTTCTCCAACCAGAATGGTATTGCTGGTGCCATCGGTGATATCGCGGAATCCCGTCGAGGAATTCAGTGCAAAAACTCCCACGTAACCTGAACGTGGTTGATTGGCACTGGAAGTCATCAACTGATAGCCATTGGTGGTGGCCAGGGCATTTGTCGTACTCATCGGTGTGGAACTGGAGCCGACGTTATGGTTCCCCACATAACTGCTCGTGGCAATCGGCGCATTATTCGTACCGTTGATCGTCAGGGTTGTTGCACGGCTTGTATTCAGCGAGGGGGCCGTATCAGAAGGACAAAGGAAATTATTCATCGGAGTCACCAGGGCCTGCTGCTGTTGTGTCGTCCCCGTAGAGGCCAGGATAGCCAAGGGGGTGTTGCCCCCGTTCAGTGCATTGAACGTGGTGGCCCCATCCGTCTGCGGAAGAATCGCAAATGCCCAGGACCACAATGGCGCGGCAGCCGATGGACCGGTCGATGAAGTCAGCCCGATATATCCCGGCGGCAGCATGTTGTAGACTTCGTGGTAGTTGTGCATGGCCAACCCGATCTGTTTCAGGTTGTTCTTGCACTGCGACCGACGAGCTGCTTCACGAGCCTGTTGCACGGCCGGCAAAAGCAATGCGATCAGCACAGCAATGATGGCGATCACGACCAGCAGCTCGATCAGTGTAAACCCTTTACGTAATGACCTCATTAAAAATCTCCCCTGCCCGCCTAAGAATGAAGATCGACAAGCGGACAGGAAGACTGCCTGCATTGCCTCCGTGATTGTTCTAAAATCGCCACGCCAGAGTTCAGCAACGATACTGGCTCTGCGTTCCGACAAACTCATTATCATCGCCCGCAAAGCATTCGCTGGCAAAACACGTCAGGTAAAAGAAATATCAGCGAATAATTCATTCTCCACTCAGCACTTGCCGAAGTCAATCGCAAGGACCGCCAAAACCGGAGGCATTCATAAATTGAGCAGCCGCGGAGGCATTGCCGGACGAACATCCGGACGCCACTCGGCAATAACGGGCTCCGTTGTCGTTCCCCCCCCCCCCTCAACCATGGGGCGGAAGTCCGCTGATCAACCTGGAGCGTGATTTTGAAATCATTGTTTAAGGGGAATTCAACGCGGCCGGGAAGGGAACCTGCACGGGGGACATCAGATATCCAATCAGGTCCCGCAGTTGTTCGGGCGACAATTTGTCCAGTTGTCCTTCGGGCATTGGCGAGAGCAGTGTCGGCTTGATCTCTTCAATCTCGCTCTTTTCGAGAGTGATTTTTTCCGTCAGCGACTGCAAGGTGATGGTCCGGTCGGTCTGGTTCAGGATCACTCCATTGAGGACGCGGCCATCCGCCAGGGCAATAATGCTCATGCGGAAATCTTTATTGACCACGGCACTCGGATCGATCAGGTTTTCCAGGAGATAATCCAGATTATTGCGATTGGAACCGGTCAAATCGGGACCAATCGTCTGTCCCTGCCCATAAAGCCGGTGGCATTTTCCGCAGATCAAATCGAATTGCACCCGTCCCGCGGAAAGATTGGCCTGTTTCAAAACGGTTGGTGTCAGGCGGGCCTTCAACTGGGCCATCTGCTGACGCTTTTCTTCCGGCGAATCCCGTAATTGTCCCCACAGCTCAATCACTTTCTCGTTGATTTGAGAATCGTTCAGACTGTGCAACTGGCGGACGTGATAGGAAGTGAGATCCTGACGGGGGACCGTCCCCTGTTCCATGGCCTGCAACAGCAGGCGGGCGAACGATGGTCGTGCGACCAGAATCGAAATCACCTGCGAACGGACATCCGGACGCAGACCCCGGTACTTTCGGATCAGCAATGTGCCGATTTCCGGATCGTCGAACGCTCCCAGTCCGCTGGCAGCAATTCCGGCGAGATCCCGATCGCTGAGAAGTTGTTCGCAAAGCTTTCGTAAACTGGGAGGACGACTTTCCACAAGTTGCTTTAATGCCGATTGCCGGGCCTCGACGGGAGCATGCGCGTCCAGGGCCAGCGAAGTCATCTCCTCCAGAGCCCGTCCATCTCCGAACAGAACGTTTAACTCCCGGACGTATTGCTGAACTTCCGGATTCCGCGAAGTTTCCAGGGCCGTTTGCAGGGTTGTCCAGCTGGCGGGGGGAGTCGCTTTTCGCCATCCACGCAATGCCTGGCTGATCCCTTTCAGGATATCCAGCGAATAGGCCTCCGGCTGAGTGGCTGTAAACGTGAGGAGATGGCTGAGAGGGGCCGGATTTTTCTCGATTTCTTCCGCCAGCCTGCGGGCAATGTACCGGCGTGTCTGCGGCCACGTACAGGCAGCCGCCACCGGCAAGATCGAGTCGGGATCGCTGTTCGCCACCGGGATCAACCCGTACCAGACCATCAACGGAAGATTGTGATCCGCGGCATCTTCCGGCCGGGAAACAAGACATTGCGCCAGGGCCACCCGCTGGGCGACCGGCAAACGCTGTAAGGTGGAGGCCAATGTCAGACGCACCAGGCCCGATGATTCCTGCCTGGCCAGATCGCACAGGACCGGAACGAGTTTTTTGGCGGCACTGCTGACACGGTCAAGGGTGGCTTTATCCCGCCGGATGGGGCCCATCGCATCATCCAGCGGCCAGTCGTCGGTCAACAGACGAATCGCCCAGACGCGAATCGGCTCGCGAGGATTTTGGAGTTGCTGGACAAGAAATTTTTCATCCAGACTGTCCAGGTTGAACAGGGCGAGCATGGCCCGCAATTGAACGACGACGTTGGCTTCTTCTCGAAACATCTGATGCAGAGCATCGACGGTTTCAGGGTGCAGTTTCCCAGCGTGATGCCGTTCAGTCAGCACCAGGCGGGATTGTCGAACGAGCCATTCATTTGGGGATCGTTGCAGGTCAACCAGTTCGGCATCGGGAAGCTGGTTCAGATTGACGTTCGGAAGCGGGGAGGGATCGCCGGCGGTGATCTTGAAAATCCGTCCGCTGATGCGATGCACGCCATTTCGTTCATGGCATTCCCCGGTGTCGCTCCAGTCAAGAAGAAAGACTCCTCCATCCGGTCCGGCGGAGAGGTCGATTCCACGAAACCAAGGATCATTGCTGATGATGGCATCTTTGCCGTGATGGGCGACAAAACCGCTGCCGGAGCGTTCCAGGATTTCGTTGTTTATTCTCCGGCCATGCAGGTTGACCGTGAAGAGATGCCCGCGAAACTCTTCCGGCCAGTTTGTTCCCTGATAGATCATGGCGCCGGAATGGGCATGTCCCCCGCCCAGATTATTGGCCGCACCGTCCCGGGATTTCGACCAGTGCATTCCGGTATCAAAATGCCAGTGGTCCGCGTGTTGATCGATCAGTTCATAGGTATGGGGATTCGGGTCCCGACCGCTGTTTCCCTGGTTAAAATGGGCTCCGGGAATGGCGTGCCAAAGATGCCCGTTCACCGTATTGATGAAGAAGCATTCGCTCAACGCATTCCAGTCGTGCCCCCATGGGTTCGTCGTTCCGGTGACAAGGACTTCCACTTCCTTGCGAATGGGGTGATACCGCCACAGGCCGCCATGCAGCGACAGACGCTGATCGCTCGAAGTTCCCGGAATTCCGATGGACCCCGGACAGGCATGGCCGCATCGGCCATATAACCAGCCATCCGGGCCCCACCGCAGTCCATTCGCAAAGTTATGAAAGCTGCTCTCACCCACCGTGAATCCGTCGAGCACAGCTTGCGCGGGGCCGTCCGGAATGTCATCTCCATTGGCATCGGGGATAAACAGGAGATTGGGAGGGCACATCGCCCAGATGCCACCTTGTCCCACTTCCACGCTGGTCAGAATCTGAACGTCTTCGGAAAAGACTTTTCGGGAATCGAACTTTCCATCATCGTCCTGATCTTCGAAAATCAGAATGCGGTCCCGCAGATTCAAATCAAAGCGGAGCCTGCCTTCCGCATAGGTATAATTTTCCGCAATCCATAACCTGCCGCGAGCGTCCCAGGCCATTCCAATGGGATTCTGGACGTCCGGCTCGGCAGCGAACAGAGTGGCTTTCCAGCCAATGGGCAACTGGAGTGCCGCCAAGGCTTCCGCGGGGGGCGTGGCAACGGCGTGTGCATCGTCCTGGGAGTTGTAAGGGGCGGGAAATTCCGCGGAAAAAGCCAGATTGGCTCCCAGCGTCCAGGCAAACAGCATCAGGCCCGGCCAGACAACAATTCTTCCGCTCATCGACATCCTCTCTCTCCCGGATACTTCGCAACAGGCAATTCAGGGTGACACATTTTTCCCGGACTTGCCAGTCTGTTTCTTCATCTTGATCAAATTCGGATCTGTTCCCGGTCTTTCGTTTTGATGTCGGATCGGGAGGGCACTTTTTCGCATGTTGCCTATAATAAAAAAACAACAGGGAACCGGAGAGGACTGAAAACGATGTCAAATGAAACGGGAATGACTTCAGGACTGAGCACGCTTGATGACGCTTTGCGCCAACTTCAGGCGGGAAAAATGGTCGTCGTCCTCGATGCCCAGGAGCGGGAGAACGAAGGGGACCTGATCTGTGCGGCCTCTTCCATTACTCCCGAAATGATTGACTTCATGCTCCGAAAAGGGGCCGGAGTGCTTTGTGCCCCGATGACCCAGGAAACCGCCGACCGGCTGCGACTCACCCCCATTGTCGATCGCGATTCGAATACGTCCACGCATCAGACTCCATTCCTGATTCCCGTCGATCATCGGGACAGCGGGACCGGCGTGAGTGCCGAAGCCAGGACACGCACATTGCAGGCTCTCGCGGATCCCCAGTCACAACCTCGGGATTTCGTCAAGCCGGGCCATATCTCTCCGTTACTGGCCCGAGACGGCGGTGTCTTGCGGCGGGCGGGACATACGGAAGCAACGATCGATCTGCTGAAAATGGCAGGCCTGACTCCCGTGGGATGCCTGATCGAAGTTTGCAGCCAGCGGGGAACCGGAATGGCGGACATGGACGAACTCCGCGAGTTGTGCACGAGATTTCAGCTTCCCATGATTTCCATTGCCCAGATTATTCAACACCGCCGGATTCGCGAAAATCTGATCCATCGGGAAGCGGAAGTGGTCATTCCCACGGAAGAATACGGCAGTCCCACGTTCATTTCCTACCGGGTGGAACATGATGATCAGGAACCGCTGGCAATCGTCTGGGGGGATTTGAAATCCAATCCCGCGCCGCTGGTGCGGATGCACTCCTCCTGTTTTACGGGAGATATTCTGGGATCATTGCGATGCGATTGCGGCGACCAATTGCATCTGGCCATGCAGATGATTGTTCACGAAGGCTGCGGAGCACTCGTCTATCTGCCGCAGGAAGGCCGGGGAATCGGACTTTCCGCAAAATTGAAGGCTTATCAGCTTCAGGACCAGGGGCTTGATACCGTGGAAGCCAATCACCGCCTTGGGTTCAAGGCCGATCTCCGGGATTACATGGTCGGTCTCCAGATCCTGAAAGATCTGGGCCTGACGCAGGTCCGGATCCTGACCAATAATCCGAAGAAAACAGAAGCCTTCGAACAGTGGGTCGATCTGAAAGTGGTGGAACAGGTCCCCATCATCGCCCCACCGCACGAAAAGCGAAACCGGTACATGGACACCAAACGCCTCAAAATGGGACATCTGCTCCCCCCCTCCGGTGCCACGCCCTGATCTGCATTTTTCGCAACGTGGAAGTCAAATCACTTTCTGTGTTCGTTGGGCACCGCCTGACCTGCGGTTGCCGACTTCCTGTTGCTGCGGAAGAAGGGTTTTCACTGTCAGTTCATGGAATTTCGAAGGAACTCACGAAACAGTTTCCACACGGTGATGGAATCGCCCCGGATGGCGGCGTGACCGGTTGCCCGTAAGGGAAGCGATTGCGATGAGTTCAAAGCGGTCATTTTTGCGGTAACGCGATACATCGGCTCCTGGGGAACTGGTTTGGCGGGCGTGGAGGCGGGGCTGAAAGCAATGACATTTTTGGCAAGAAACTCGCGGGGAATTTCGTCGACCGGAGCGGGGGCCACTTCAATCACCGTTGCCTGTAATCTCCCTGCCGGACTTCCAGGCCACCACAATCGCACAGACTGGCCAGGGCGGACCAACCGGACTCGTTTCTGATCGAGATACAGCACAGCCCGCTGATCGGACTTTCCCGTAATGGAACAGATTTGCGTCCCCGGAAGGAGAAAGCACCCACGATTCCGGGGATCAAGAGGAGTGCCCGTCCAGAAGTGGACCGAGCGAGGATCAGGTGGTTCCGCAACCACGTTGGGCGGTTCGTGAATGACGCCGGTCAACGGAGAAGTGACGATCAGTTCCCGGATTTCCCGGGCCAGGACGGCCCGTTTCTTCTCCAACCCCGTGATCGATTCTTTCAGCGTAGGACGTTCGTCCACATCGTCCAGCATTCCCCGCCGGGCTTCCAGGCTGTGGAGCCGGCTTTGCAGCGAGGCAATCTGGCTGTCGATTTTTTGCAGTTCCAGGTCGAGAGCAGGATTGTTCAGTTCCGCAATCCGATCTCCCGGACGAACGGTTTCTCCCGGGCGGACAGCCCAGACAAGTCGGCCTCCCATCGGAACGAAAATGTCTCGCGACTGTCGGGATTCCATGCGAAACGGAGCATCGAGCCGGCGGGGGACGGGAAACAAGGCCATGCCCATCAATACCGCCAGAAGAAATCCCGCAGCCATGGCAGGACGTTGGAAACGGGCTCCGAAGAGCATCATGCCAGCGGGTGGCCGCAATAGCATTGTTGTTGTTTTGGCAAGGAGCGATCCAATCACCAGGAGTGCCAGTCCTTCGCCGATCACTCCCAGTCCGTGATGATCGAGAGATGCGGAAATTCCATACAGAATTGCAGTGAGGAGAAACAGCCGGTAGATGGTACTGAGCAGTCCATAGCTCCACAAAATGAAGCGATCCGACGCTGTTCCTTCATGATGGAGAAAGGAACGTTCCCCCCAGATCCATTCCCGGATGCGAGAGGTGATGCGGGCGATGGATTCTCCCGCCAGATTGGGCATTTCCAGCAGGTCACTCAGAATGAAATAACCGTCATAGCGCATCAGGGGGTTGCCATTGAATAACAGCGTATTGGCCGAGCAGACGATCATCACCGTGAACAGAACAGCCCGGGTGGGGGGATCCTGCGAGACCATCCATAGCAGCATGGCGATGGAGGCCAGCAGGAGTTCCGCGATAATGCCCGCTGCCGAAATCGCCACGCGGGCGCGGCGGGAAGTCAGCAACCAGGCATCGGAAACATCGCAATATAAACAGGGAGTGAAGATCAGCAGGAGGATCCCCATGGATTCGCAACGGATTCCAAAATGCCGGGCGGTCAGGGCATGGGCCAGTTCATGAATGATTTTGGAAACGATTAAAGCGATTGCGGTGATGCCGAGAACGCGGGATGTGCCCGCGGCCCGAAGGTGAGGAATGGATGCGATCAGGTCATCGAAGTGAACGACGGCGCAGACGAGGGCTGTTAGAATCAGCAAAGCTGCCAAAGTCAGGGAAAGGGGAGAAAAGATCCCCCGGCACCACGGGATCACCGCGTCCAGAAAGCGTGAAGGATTGATGCCGGGAAGCCGAATCGCCAGCGGATTCCCGACGACATGCCCGAGTCGATGAGCCAGCGAAGATGTTTTTCCTCGTGGTAATGTCCCGGATCGCCCTTGTAAGAGATCGGCCCGGGCGAGTTCTGCAAGAAACCCGGATAACTGGACCGGGGAAAGGTGAACCGGCGTGAATTTCCGGCAGAACCGACTCAAGACCTGATGGACCGGACATGTGCCATCCAGCCAGTTCAAAATCGCATATTCCTGTTCGTTGAAGTAGAAGAATTTTCGGGACACGGGATCTTTAACAACCCAGCAGATGCGGGCTCCCTGCTGGATCGGACGAACGACCAGGTCATTACGAATCGCGAAGACCTGCTGGCTGAACATGACAATAGCTACGAAAAATCGCTGCGAAAGATTACGTGTCAAACCTGTTTCATGGGCAGGATGCCATTCAGTCCCCGGGAAGAGGAATGGTCATTGTTCCATGCATCCCGGGACGGAACCGGTTTTGAACATTTTCAATTTCCACCCAGATCCGGATCTCCTGATTCACAGGATCAATTTCCGGGCTGATGAACGTGACGGTTCCTTCACATTTTTCCCGTTGTGAGTCATCGGTCTGAACAGTAACGAGGGCTTTGGCTCCCGGGGAGAGACGGGACACGAACCGGGCGGAGACAAATCCTTCCACCCGTAATCGACTGAGCCTCACGATCCGCAGGCAGGGTTCGCCGGGTTCCATCCATTCACCAACGTGCCGATTGACACGGACAACGGTTCCATCGATAGGGGAATGAATTTCGCGGCGCTGCAGGGCATCCCCGGCCAGATCGACTTGCTTCTCCTTCAACTGCACCTGCAAGGCCGCCACGTCATGTTTGGCGTGGGCATCATCCACCTGCAATCGGGCCTGTTCGATGGACAAAGCACGCGTGCGGGCCGCAATGTCTTCCGCTTCCGCCTGGAGAACTTCAATCTCCTGTTCAAAACGGGCCTGCCGGGAATTGAGATCGGCATGTTCAAACGTCAGGCGCCGGCTGTCAATTTCAGATTCAGAAATACTTCCTTCGAATTCCTTCCGCGCCTGCAAGGCACGATCGAGTTCGTTATGGGCGACATCCCGTTGTTTCGTGGCAGCTTCGACTTTGAATTCATTTTCCGCTTTTTTATGGGCGATGCGCCCCGCCTGTTTCTGTTCCGCGGCAGCCTGCTGTTCAATTTCCACTGCTTTCTCCGCCAGTGCCAGCGGAGCTTCGTTCTCAAGTTCGCGGTGGGAAACCATCAGTTCCAGCCGAGCCCGTTCCAATTGCAGCTTCTGCTGTTGATTTTCGATTCGGGCCACAATCTGCCCCGCGGTGACGGCCTCTCCTTCCCGGACGAGAATTTCGGCCAGTGCGCCCGCTTCGCGAGCAGGAACTTCCACTTCGTCCACGAGACGAATCAAGGCGTTCTCAACAAGCACTGTCTCATCCGCCCGGAGACTTGTGGAGAGCAGCGCCAGCCCACAAAAAAGGTTCAGGAGGAAGCTCATTCCTTTCGGAAATGCGAACGCAGTTCGCCAGGCACCGGCGGATCGGCACGCGCGCAAAAGAAACCTTGAACAGGAACGGGACTGGCCTCGTTTGAGAGGCAGCTGATCCCCCTGCTGAACGTTCTCCATGAAAGTTCCCCCCGCTCTTGAACAACCTGCTTCGACACCACTTGCCTGAGAAGATCTTGTTTTAAAACCAAGTATTCCGACGAATAAATTCGATCACTTCCCGCAAATAAACGAAGCCAAGACTCCGTTTTCCGCAATGAATCCGGGCCAGCACTCCTGCTCCGACGCGAAATTGTGATTTCCCGTCCGTATCGGCAGGCATCCGCGACTGCACGACCGGCTGGCCGTCATGATCCAGTTGGACAGAATTGGAAATGTTTTCCAGGTGGGACTGGTAGGTCCGATCGGAAGCGGTTCGAAAAAGATAAGAAACCGGACATGGTTTTCGCGACTGTGCGTTCAGCACATAGCCGGCAACGTCATCCGGAATGTTCAATTCAATCGTCCAGTCGCCATCAATATCAAGAACATCGCACAGGTACTGCCCGTGTGTCACGGGGCGATCCGCCAGGGCCTGATTCAGATCCCAGCGATCAACCCGGCCGTTGAAGGGGGCTTTGACAATGAGGAATTCCGATTGCTTGTGAATCAATGCCAGCTGGGCAGTGAGCCCTTTGAACTGGGCTTCAAGATCGGATTCTTCCGCGGAAAGATCGGTTTCGTTTCCGGATCGTGATCCCGTGACGCGATTTCGGATGCGGGCCGTCTTCAAACTGTCGAGCCGGCTGCGAAGAGTGGCGATTTCACCGCTGATCCGGCGTTCTTCAATTTCCAGTTCCGGCGCCCGCAAGACCATCAGGGGCTCTCCCCGGGAGATGCTGGCCCCATGCTGAACGGAGATCTGATCCACAATCCCCTGCACTGGCGCAAAGACGGCAGCACGGCGGGCCGGCAGCAAAACCCCATCGACCGGAATTTCGAGATCCGCGGGGATGATGAGCAGAAGAAGCATGAGCAAGGCCAGGGCTCCCGCCCATCCGCCGTACCATAGGCCGCGTTTCGCGAATGCCGTTCTTAACCGGAACCATGGAGAATTGTGAGCGGCCGATAAGACTCGTTTCGCCGATTGAACAGCATGAGGCTCCGCCAATTCGAGGATCTGCTGCTGCCGATCGTCCGGCCAGTCCGCGGAGAAATGTTCCAGCAACAGGAATCCGATCGGCGAATGCGGCTCCAGTTCGTCCTCATGAACCGGAATCCATCGAAGCTGGCGAACGCTCGTCTCTTCGACGTACTCGTCAATCTCTTTTCGCAACGGGGGCGCAGCAAGCGCAGGAGGGCCGCCAATGATGATTTCAAACTTGTCACCCCGACGACCCATGGCAAGAGTGATCTGTTCGAGCAAGCGGACCGCCGTACTGTTTCGGACAATCTCCGGAGATGCGGACGTTCCGGTCAGTTGTGCGGAATGGGGAGTCGTCCATAATAACGAGACCCGATCAACATTCAGCGTGTTTTGCAGAATGCGACAGAGGTCGCCATCCGGCTGCAGCCTGTTTTCCGCCTGTGCCAACTGGGAAATCATGGCGTCAATTCGCTGGCGGTCTTCCAGCTGAGCGTGTAGTTTCCGTTCCGCATGACGAATTAAAAAGTTCCCCGCCAGGACTGCGCATGTTCCCAGGAGATCCTGCAACGCAGGATTTGTCAGCGGCAATTCCTCCTCAGCCTGGGCTTCAATTCGCAGAATTTCTCCGGCATGAAAACAGTGATCGAGCGCGAACCACGAGATTCTTTCGTTGCCGTTATGCCGGTCATAGCGGCTTTCTCCCGGTGTCATGAGCGATTGATCGGGAACGGGGAAATGACTGGAACTTCCTCCGGCCAGAAGGATTTTTCCGTCTGAAGAAAACAACGTCACCAGCACTTGCGGGAATGACAGACGACGACGAAGTCCTTCAACAAGCTGGGAGAAAAAGACGGGCCGGCTCGTCTCCACATAGGAGAGTTGCTCGACGGTCGCAACAAATGCTTCCAGATCATCCAGAGTCAAGGACGCGGAGCCGGCCTCGGTCACGAATTGGTCTCCATTCGAGGTCTTTTCGACACCAGGACAGGATCCGTTCCGGGCTTCCGGGCGACATCAATGAGGGAACGGAAGACTTGGAAACATGCCGGAAAGGAACAGGGATTATGACAAGTTCATGATCAGGCAACCACTCTGCCCGGCCGGGTTCCTGAATGCCCGTCCCTTCGGGAAGAGTGATCAGGACGATTCCGCCACGGGATTGAGAATTGGATCGAGCCCCAGCGTTCGCAATAAATCCGTGCATTGCTGCTGATGCAGGCAAAGCCGGGAACGGCGTTCGGCGGCCTGATGTTCAAGCCGGCGTTGTGCGAGACGAAGTTGTCGTGCAATCGTGATATGTGTCCGACAGTTCTTTCGGATTCTTGCGGCCTGTTCCGGTTTCCAGGCTTCATCCAGATTGTCATCGTCAAGCGAGAGGAACTGGCGAACACTTCCGGGATCGCCCTGTCTTCCGCATCGTCCCATGAGCTGGCGATCGATGCGGGCCGCGGAGTGGAGTTCGCTGCTGATGACATGCAGGCCGCCGCGCGCGGCCGCATCCCCTTGCAGGCGAATATCCGTTCCCCGTCCCGCCATGTTTGTCGCCACCGTGATGCGGCCCGGCATTCCAGCTTCCGCGATAATCGAACTCTCCAATTCCGGATTGAGAGCATTGAGCACCACGTGCGGAAGTCCCGCATCGGTCATCCGGGTGGAGAGTTCCTGCGAGGCCCGGATCGTGCGGGTGCCGATCAATACCGGCCGGCCCCGGGAATGCATCGTTTGGACTTCAGTGAGCATGGCTTCGAGTTTTTCCTCACGGGTCATGCGGACAATTTCGGGAAGATGCTCCCGCAAGGAAGGACGATGCAGCGGAATGGGAAGGACCCGCAGGCCAAAGACAGCTTGAAATTCCCGGCGAACTTCCGTGGCGGTTCCCGTCATTCCACTGAGGAAGCGAAACCGGCGGACGTATTCCTGAATGGTGAGCAATGCCCGGGCTTCATTCGCGGGAGTGACGGAAAGCCCTTCGCGGGCTTCAATCGCCTGATGAATTCCCGCGGACCATTGCCGGCCTTCAGCAACACGTCCGGTCGACTCATCGACAATCACGACTTCGTTGTTCCGCACGACATAATCGACGCCCCGATGAAAACGGCGGTGAGCATGAATGGCGAGTTCAAGCCAATGAAACAGATCCCCCAACGTCAGACCCTCGAGTTCCGGAGGAAGTGAGGATTGCCCGATCTTCGCTCTGCCTTCCGGGGTCATGACGATTCCCTGTCCCGGCACATTGGCATAATCTGTTCCTTCACTCAATTGCCGGGCTACGGCAGATCCCCAGGCCAGGCAACTTACGATCGGAGAATCGTAAGGACGGGCGGGGCCGGAGAGAAGACATGGCGTGACGGCTTCATCGATGAGAATGCTGTCGGCTTCATCAATCAGCAGGCGTTCTGCTGCCGGTTGAATCCGGGAACGGCGCTCGCTGCCGGCAGTTGTGGGAACAGAACGGGATGGGCCCGCCGGAATGTCCGCCACGGCAAGCCGGTCGCGCAGATGATCAAAAACGAATTCCTTGATCGTCCCGTAAATGACTTGTGCCTGATAGGCGGCCCGCCGTTGTTCGTAAGAGGAATTTGCCTGCAAACAGCCGACAGTTCCCTGAAAATTCTGGAGAACGGGAGCGGCGAAATCCGCATCCCGTCTTGCCAGGTAATCGTTCGCGGTAGCGACAAAGACTCGTTGGCCGAGAATGGCAGCCTGCGCGATGGTGAGCAGCGAGGCGGCGGTCTTTCCTTCGCCGGTGGCCATTTCCGCGATCACGGGCTCCATCATGGCCCGTCCCGCCTGAATCTGTCCGGGATGCAGCGTCAGCCCGTGATGCCGGCGGATCGAGACGACGATCTGATCGCCATCATCGACGGATGAGTCGGGATTCCGTGTCGCGAATCGATTCAGAAATCCGATCATCCGCCGCTGGCTTTCTCAGAAATGAATTTCAGTAGCCGGCTTTCTTGTCGACCACGTTGAGTAACGGCTCTCCGGCGCCGAAACGTCGCATATTTTCCCGGAAAAGTGCCGTTCCCCGTTCCTTCGTCACTTCAGAAACGCCTGCCATGTGGGGGGTCACGATCACATTGGAAAAACTTCGCAACGGATGATCCACGGGCAACGGTTCCGGATCAGTCACGTCGAGACAGGCCCCCGCCAGCTTGCCGCTTTTCAGAGCTTTCAGCAGTGCGTCCGTTTCGACAATTTTTCCACGGGCAATATTAATGAGGTAAGCCCCCGGTTTCATCGCCGCAAACGTTTTGTCATCGAAGAGTCCTTCTGTTTCGGGGGTGAGCGGCACGGCAATGGCCACCACGTCCGCCTCTGGCAGCATGGCCATCATATCATTTGGCTGGCCGACTCGTTCAATGAATGCCGGCCCTGGAGTCTTGCTGCGACGGGTGCCGATGACGTGCATTCCGAATCCGTGAGCCCGCTGGGCGATTTCCGTTCCAATGCCGCCGATCCCGACAACCAGCATGGTTCGTCCCTCCAGGGCAATGGGCTGAGATTCTCCGGCCGGTCGGCGATGGGCGCCGGGGATTGCATAGGTGCCAAGATCACGAGTCAACGTCAGGAGCATGGCCATGGCATGATCGGCAATGGCGGGTCCGTGAACACCCCGGAAGTTTGTCAGCACAATGGCATCATTACTGGCCAGCGGCTCGATCGTGACAAGCCGATCAACACCGGCACTCATGGCCTGAACCCAGGCCAGGTTTTTGGCGCGGGCCAGAAACTGGGGGCTGGCATAACGGGCATCAATTCCATGGGCTTCTTCCGCCCGGGCCAATGCCGCTGCCGGCGAGAGTCCGCTGACAATGCGAACATTGGAAGCCAGTTTCGCCAGTTCAGCCCGTTCTGATTCGGACAGGGAGCCCGAAAAAAAAGTGAGTTCCTTTTTCTGTCCCTCCATGGGAATGGCAACACGGGCATTTCGCAATGACCCGATTTCCTCCGCCACCGCCTGGGAGGACTGATTCGCGTTGGAGGCTCCCCGGGGAGCCTCCTGAGCCGCCAAATGATGCGTCCAGATGCCGGCGAAAAAGGCGAGACCGGTCATCACGATCATTCGGAAACAAATCTTCATAATGGGGCTTTCTGAGGAGGGAGCGAAGGCAACGGAAACGTCAAGCATGACCTGAGAGGCGGTCAAAAACAAAAACCACCAGGACCGGGTTGCATCAGAAACCATTCCGCGAAGGAATTCCTTTTCGGCGGAACCCGCAGGGACTCGACTTTGACGATCAAACGGTTATCCTACGATCTTACGAATGCAATAAATTTGATGCAATCGTGCGGAATAACACTTGGCGCGAATGGGCTCTCGAACATCGGAGACGGTGCGTCAAGACTTCATCAATCACAGGAGCGTTGGTATGAGTTCTCATCCGATTTCGCGTCGTGATGCCATTAAAGCCGGAGTCGTCGCCAGTCTCGCCTGGGGAAGTTCTCTTCCCGCATTCTCCGAAGAGAAAAAATCCCTGCCCGCCATCACCAAGCCCATTCCGTCCAGCGGCGAGCAGCTGCCGGTTATTGGCCTGGGGACCAATGTCTACGGCGTCAAAACCGATGCCGAAAAAGCCCCTCTCCGGGAAGTCCTCGAAAAGATGTGGGAAGCGGGCGGAAAAGTGATTGATACCGCTCAGGCCTATGGGCGTTCCGAAGTCGTCATCGGAGAACTGCTCAAGGATCTCGGCAACCGCGACAAATACTTCATCGCAACCAAAACACCCATTCAAGGGGATTACTCCAACCCCCAGGCGGTGATCGATAAATCCTTTCATGACCTGCAAGTCGACAAGATTGATCTGTTGCAGATTCATCAGCTGGGAGGGCTCGACCAGATGCTCCCCGCCCTGTTCAAAGCGAAGGAGGCCGGACGGATTCGCTATGTCGGCATGAGCACTTCGTCAGATGAACATTACGATCGCACCATGGCCACCATGAAGAAATTTCCGCTGGACTTCATTCAGGTGGACTATTCCATCGATAACCGGAATGCCGCGCAAGCCATTCTTCCGCTGGCCCAGGAACGAAAGATCGCCGTGCTGATCAATGTTCCATTCGGCGGGCGACGAAAGGCCGCCTCAACCTTCTCTAAAGTGGCCAACATTCCCCTTCCGGAATGGGCTGCGGAATTTGATGCCACAAGCTGGGCCCAGTTCTTCCTGAAATATGTGGTTTCCCATCCCGCCATCAATACCGCTATTCCGGGCACAACCAAAGCCAAGCACATGCTGGACAACCAGGGTGCCGGACGCGGGCGCCTGCCGGATGAAGCCATGCGGCGAAAGATCGAGCAGTACTGGGATTCGCTGAGCTGATGATGATCTGGAAGAGCGCCGCCCGGAAATTTCTCCCGGATCCCGGGCGGCGCATTCGCTTCGAAATTCCTACCGCGGCGCCATCCTTCCAACCCCGCCCTCACAAGGGCATTAAGAACCCCTAACAAAACGGACCGCGTTCCGCTCGTGGACAGGAAATTTTCACTGTCGGAGAGGTTTTGGTCGCGGCACTAAGGTTCCCTCCGATGACTTCCGTACTGCAACGCTTTCTCAATATTCGCCGGGATGAAGTGATCCCGCTGAGCATTTCCACGTTTTTCTTCTTCTGCGTGCTGACCGCGCTGATGGTGTTGCGTCCTGCCCGGGATGCCCTGGGAATGCGCCGCGGAATGGATGACATCCGCTGGCTGTTCGTGGCGACGGCCGCTATTACTCTACTGGCCAATCCGGCGTTCAGCTGGCTGGTGAGCCGCTTCCACCGGATCACGTTTATTACCGCCACCTATGGCTTTTTCGCCCTCAGCCTGATTGGATTTTATGCCCTGCTCACCCTGACGCCACAGGCTGTCGGAGAAGTCAGCGGCATGGTGTTCTATGTCTGGTTCAGCGTTTTCAACCTGTTCTGCACGATGGTTTTCTGGGCATTGATGGCCGACCGGTTCACGCTGGAGCAGAGTAAACGGCTGTTCGGCGCTATTGCCGTGGGGGGAACTCTGGGAGCCATTGCGGGCCCCTGGCTGGCCACTCTGCTGATCAAGCCGCTGGGAACTCCATCCCTGTTGCTGGTGGCTGCGGGATTTCTGGTACTCTCCGTGGCGGCTGCCTGGGGGGTCGCCCTGATTCAGCCTGACCGATCTCTACTGGGTGACGGGAAAGATTCCCTCCCCGCGGAAGATCGTGCCGTTATTGGTGGCAATGCCTGGCAGGGAATTGCAGCTGTCTTCCGGTCCAAGTATCTGCTGGGAATTTCCGCCTATATGCTGGTCCTGTCCATTATCGCGACATTTCTGTATTTCACCCGGCTCCAGATGGTCGCTGACCTGGGAGCTTCGACCGATAAACGGGCTGCCACTTTCGCTTACATCGATCTGGTGACGCAGGTTTCCACCCTGGTTCTGCAACTGGTGGCCGCCGGGCACATCATGAAGCGGTTTGGAGTGCCGACGGCGCTGGCCCTGCTTCCCCTGATCATGGCCTTCGGATTCATCGGACTGGCAGTCGCGGGATCAATCGCGGCTCTGATTACCCTGGAAGTCACGTTCAAAGCGGTCCAGCGGGCCATCATGCGGCCAGCCCGGGAAACGTTGTTTACCGTGATCAGCCGGGAAGAAAAATATAAATCGAAAGCCTTCACCGACACCTTTGTCTATCGTGGCGGAGATGTTCTCGGCGCCTGGTCCGAAGGGCTGATCGGAAAAATGGGGATGGGGCTGGTCGGACTGGCGTCCGTGGCTGTTCCCCTGACGATCGCCTGGGGAGTCCTGGGATTATGGCTTGGATGGCGGCAGAATTTACTGGCCGAGACAGAACATGGAACGAAGCCCCCCTCCAATGTCCCCTTACCCGCTTCCGTTTCTCCGGAAGCCGTCTGTCAGGTGGGAGGGGGCCAGCAGGAATCCTGAAAATTCACTTCGTTCCAGGAATCCGGCGGGGCCTCGCAATTTACAGAACATCATCAGGAACTCAGCGAGAAGGAATCAGACCGATGAAGGCATCCATGGTTGTGCTGGGGTGTTTGGCATTTCTGGCAGGAAACGCGATTTATGCGCAGAATCCGGGGAAAGCCGCCAAACAAAAAGAATTTGAAGCCGGAGAACCGCTCGGGGCTGTCAACGAAGCGGGGCAATTCGTTCCGATGTCGAAGAACGTCAAGGTCTATGGGAGCTTTCGCATGGCGGAAAGCTGCACCTATGATCCTGCCCGCAATCTCATCGTCGTGATGAATGCCGGCGTTCCGCAGAAGCAGCAGGAGAATGACGGATACGTCTCTCTGCTGAATCCGGACGGCAGCGTTCACACGGCAAAATGGATCGGGGCGACCCGCAACGGCCTCACATTGAATCACCCTCTTGGCAGTGCGATTCACAACGGTGTTCTCTATGCCGCTGACATCGATGTCGTGCGGACTTTCGACCTGGCGACCGGAAAGCCTGGACGGGCTTATCCCATCTCCGGGGCAACAATTCTGAATGGCATTGCGGTTGCCCAGGATGGGACAATCTTCGTATCGAATACCCGTTCTCCGGAATGTGTCTATCGGGTCACGCCGGACGGAGAAGTTTCCACATTTGTCGATGGCAAACCGCTGATCAATCCCAATGGAGTCGCCATGGATCAGGATGGAAACGTCGTCGTGGTCAATGTCGGTGATAATCATGTTCTGACATTCAACCGGGACGGGAAACTGATCCGCACCGAACAGGCCGTGGAAGGGGGGAACGACGGCATCGTCGTTCTCGCGGATGGGACGAAATATGTCAGCAGCGTCCGCTATGGCAGCATTTCAAAAATTCCCCCGGGCGGCAAAGCAACGGTCATTGCTGCGGGAATTCCCAGCGCCGCATCCATGGGATACGATCCGAAACAGAACCAGCTCATAATTCCGATGAACAACAACAATGCACTGGCATTCATTCCGCTCTCGAACTCGCCCTGAAGGATTTTTCTCCATGCGTGCTTTTCTGATTGCGTCTCTTGTCACCCTGACCACACACGCCTGGCTGATGGGAAGTTCCGTGGTGCAGGCGGATCCTCCCGGATTTCAGACGCTGGAAATCGGCAGTCAGGCACCCGATTTCCAACTTCCCGGAGTGGACGGCAAGCAGTACCGCCTGAACGATTTCACCAAGGCAAAGCTGCTGCTGATCGTTTTTACCTGTAATCACTGCCCGACCGCGCAGGCCTATGAGTCGCGGATCATGCAACTGGACGCCGACTACAAGGACAAAGGGGTGGCCGTCGTGGCGATTTCCCCCAATGACAATGCTGCATTGCGGCTGGATGAACTGGGGTATACGGACCTGGGAGATTCCTTCGAGGACATGAAGCTCCGTGCCAGCGAACGGGGCTTCAAATTTCCCTATCTGTATGATGGAGAAACTCAGAAGACGGCCCTGGCCTATGGGGTGAAAGCCACGCCCCATGTCTTTTTATTCGACCAGGACCGGGCATTGCGCTATGTCGGTCGCATCGATAATTCCGATGTGCGGACCGTCACCAGCCCGGATGTTCGCAATGCGATCGAAGCCCTGTTGGCCGGTCAGCCGGTTCCCGTGGAAAAAACACGAACGTTCGGTTGTTCGACAAAATGGTCGGAAAAACGGGCTGACGCGGAGGCTTCGCTGAAAAAATGGCAGCAGGAACCGGTCACCATCCAGGATCTCGACGAAAAAGAACTCGTCAAGCTGGCCCAAAACGATTCGGAAGAACTGTTGCTGATCAACGTCTGGGCGACATGGTGCGTTCCCTGCATGGCCGAACTTCCGGAGTTCGTCACGATCCGAAACATGTACCGGACCCGCAAATTCCGTCTGGTGACGATCTGCATGGACGAACCGGGACAAAAAGAAGCCGCCCTGAAAGTCCTGAAAGAGCGTTATGTCTCCTCGACAAACTATTTCCTGACAATCGCCGACCGGGACCGCTTCGCCGACCTGCTCGACAAAGACTGGGCCGGGCCGGTTCCCTATACGTTGCTGATCGCTCCTGGAGGAAAAGTGGCCTATCGCCATGATGGTCCCATTGATCCATTAAAAGTGAAACGGGCCATCGTGGACGTTCTGGGCCGGACTTACGCCAATCGGAAAAAGTAATCCGTCCATCGTTCATCCTGTCCCGATTTCTTGTTGAAGCCTCATGAAGGTTCCGCTTTCCGTTCTGCAACGCTGCTGGATCCTGGCCGGACCGACAGCGGTTGGAAAAACGGCACTGGGCATCGCGCTGGCCCAGGCCATTGGCGGGGAAATCGTGTCGATGGACTCCATGGCGATCTATCGCGGCATGGATATCGGGACAGCCAAGCCGGATGTGGACGAACGACAACGGATTCCGCACCACCTGATCGACATCGTCGATCCTCATGAAGAGTTTTCGACCGCCGCCTGGCTGACAGCCAGCCTGGCCTGTTGCGAGGAAATTCTCGCCCGGGGGAAAGTCCCGATTTTCGTGGGGGGAACCGGCCTTTATTTGCGAAGCCTGCTTCGCGGAGTCTTTGAAGGCCCCCCCGCGGACTGGGAATTTCGCGAACGGTTGAAAGTGGAAGCCTCGGGGCAACCCGCGGGTTGGTTCCATCGCCGGTTGCAGCAGATTGACCCCACCACCGCAGCTCGATTACACGCCAACGATGAGCGGCGGCTCATCCGGGCACTGGAAATTCATGCCCTGACGAACACTCCTCCATCCGTCCTGCATCAGGAGCGTCCGCTTCCGCCTGAAGAACGGCCCCGGTGCAATTTCTGGCTGCATCCTCCTCGCCGCTGGTTATACGAGCGGATCAATGTGCGGGTTCAGGCCATGTTTCAACAAGGGCTGGAAGAAGAAGTCCGGCAACTTCTGGCAGCCTCCCCGCCTCCCGGTCGAACGGCCGGGCAGGCCCTGGGATATCGTGAAGTCACGGACTGGTTGCAGGGACGTCTTGCCAGCCGGGAAGCTGCGGAACAACTGATCCAGACCCGGACCCGTCAGTTCGCCAAACGGCAGCACACCTGGTTTCGAAATCTGGAAGAAGGCCGGGAGATGGCCATCTCCGGGACAGAAACCACGGCGGAACTCCTGGAAACTCTCCTGGGACGGGCGGGTGAGTGAATTTCGCAACCCGGAGAAGAGGCGAAATCACCATTGGTTCCGGAGTGCGGGATTTATTATACTTTTCAAGGACGAATTCGAGGCGATCGCAACGGCTGGCCTGTCGCTGCCCCCGTCTGTTCGAAGTTGGACAGCACGAAATCGGGCAGCACATCGGCCACTCGAAAGCAGGTTTCCCATTCGTCAACATTTTCAAGGACGCGATGAACTCGGTTTCCGGGATGGTGGAGGTTCAGTTGAGAAATCTGCGATGGTCCAATTGGTGTCTCTGGAGTTTCGGATTACTCAGCATCGGGGTCATTCTCTCACCGGGAACCGCATCATTGGCTCCTGTGGCACTGGCTGTCGAAACCGGCGGCAGCGAGAAACCGGCCGCAATCCGCCAGAGTCCCCTTGAAGGACTGGTTTTTCAGCCGGGGGATGAGCCACTCAAAACGTTTCGCCCGCTCCATGCTGCTCCGAAAGAAGTCAAGATTCGCGGAGAGGCCCTGGCGCGATACATGACCGGCCGAATCCAGCAGGAGAACGGCCATTTCTCCGCGGCGCTCGATTCTTATCTGGCCGCCATTGCCAAAGAACCTGGAGCGATTGAACCCTATCAGTCCGCATTGCCGATTCTGCTCCAGCGACAGGAAGATGAACGGGCACAAAAGCTCGTCCTGGAAGCTGCCAGCAAGAACCCGGATGGGTATGAACTGGTCCTCGCCATTGCCGCTATTTTTGCCCGCCAGGATCACGTGAATCAAAGCATCGAACTGATCCGGCAGACATTGAAACAACCGCAGCACGCCCCGGATTCCCTGGCAGCACTCTCTCTGCATCGTGACCTGGGACTTTATCATCGGCTCCAGGGAAATTATGCGGAGGCCGCTGCTGAATATGAACAAGTTTTCCAGGTCGTCACCAGCGACAAGCTCAGCGATGCCGTCCGCAAAAAGCTGCTGGTCGATCCTGGGCAGATGTACGACGAATTTGGAGACGTCTTTCTGAAAGCCAAGAATCCGGAACTGGCCCTCAAGGCCTTCGCGGAAGCCTCCAAGCATCGGGAAGAACGCCCAGGGATCAACAGCTACAACCTGGCCCTGGTGTTTCGCCAGACAGGCCAACCCGAAAAAGCACTGGACGAACTGGAAGGATACTTCAAGGCACAGTTGCAGACGCGGGGCCGCGCCGCCTATGAGCTGCTGAAAGGGCTCCTGGTGGACCTGAAACGGGAGCCGGAACTTCTTCCCCGCCTGGAAGCGATGTATCAGCAGGACGAACACAACGATTCGTTGCGATATTTTCTTGCCGATGAGCTGCTGGCGGCCAACAAGATTGATCAGGCCGAAACACTCTACATGAACGGACGTTCGGAACCGACGGATCCCCGGGCAATTCTGGGAATGTTCTCGATTTATCGCCGAACAAAGAATTCGGAAAAACTCCTGGGCCTGCTGCCCAAGGCCTTTTCCAGCATTCCCCGCAACGAAGATCAGCGGGCATTGCAACAAATGCCCTCGGACGTGCAGGATCTGGCCAACCGGTTCGAAGCAGAAATCAAAGCCCTGGAAAAAGACAAGGAAATGTTTCCCGGACTCCTGGCCTATGCCCGCACCCAGGAAAAGGGAGAAGAAAGTCGAGTCAACTTCCTGACAGCTTACCTCCTCGGAAAACTTTCCGCTGAAGCGGATCTCTCGGATGATGCCCTGCACTTTTATAAGTTGGCGATTTCCATGCGAAACGATCCGCCGGCTGCTCTCTATCGCGAACTGGCAATCCATCTGCTCGACGCCGAACGGATCCAGGACGCAATTGATATTCTCAACGAAGCCCGGTCGCATACCTCGGCGATTCTGCAACGGGACAAATGGAATTTCCTGTACCTGCTTAGTTATGCCTATTCCATGAATGGGGAAACGGACCAGGCCCTGAATGCGATTCGAGCAGCCCAGACAGCCCAGCCCAATCAGCCGCTCCTGCATTACCAGGAAGGCTGGGTGCTGTACCATGCCCGACGCTGGGACGATGCCCTGGCCCAGTTCGAACGGTTTATGAAGACCTTTCCCAATGACAAGGACCACGTCCAGAAATGCCAGTTCCATATTTCCAACATTTATGTGGAACAGGGGGATATTGCCCGGGGTGAAAAAGTTCTGGAAGACGTTCTGTCTGCCGATCCGGAAAATCCACAGGCGAACAATGACCTGGGATATCTGTATGCCGACCAGGGAAAGAACCTGGAACGGGCCGAAAAAATGATTCGCAAGGCACTCAAAGAGGAGCCGGACAACCGGGCCTATCAGGACTCTCTGGGCTGGGTCCTGTACCGATTGGGGAAATATCCCGAAGCTGTCGTTGAAATGGAAAAAGCGACTTCCGATCCCAAGAATCGGGATGCGACATTAATGGACCATCTGGGAGACTGCCTGGAAAAAGTTGGTCGTCACGACGATGCGGTTTCTGCCTGGAAGCAGGGACTGAAAACCGAACAGGCCAAAAAAAAACCTAACGAAAAGATTTTGAATTCGTTAAAATCAAAGCTGATGAACGACACCACATCCCCTTCTGATCCCGTTCCGACTCAGTCTGCGGAAAAATCCCGCTAAATATCCCTGTCAGAACCTGATTTTCATGGTGCCGTTGCCTCTACCGGGTGCTGCCGGACAAGCACTGGTGCCCCTCATATTTTTTCACATTGCCAAACACAAATCATGCCCGGCACCGGCAGGCAGTTATTTTAAAGAATTCCCAATGTCATGTTTTGACAGGGGGATTGCGTTTCCTGTTTTTTCTGAGAAGTATCACGGACAAGATGGCTGGACATTCGCATTGGGCAAACATCGCCCACAAAAAAGGACGCGTCGACAAAAAGAAAGGAGATCTTTTCGGAAAACTGAGCCGGGCCATTATCGTCGCTGCGAGAAATCGCGGAGGTGACCCCGCGATGAATCTGGCGCTTCGGTATGCCATCGACAAAGCCCGTAAAAACAGTATGCCCCGAGACAATATCGAGCGGGCCATTAAAAAGGGGTGTGGCGAACTGGGAGCGGTCGACTATGCCGAACTCACCTATGAAGGCTACGGGCCGCATGGGGTCGCGGTGATCTGCGACACCCTGACGGAAAACCGGAACCGAACGGGGGGAGATCTTCGTAAGACATTTGAGGTTCATGGAGGAAATCTCGGAGCCACCGGGTGCGTCAGCTGGATGTTCGAACGCAAAGGGATCTTTACCGTCCCCATCGCCCGGATCAACGAAGGCAAACTTTTCGAAATTGCCCTGGAAGCGGGCGCCGATGACGTCCGTACTGTCGCGGAACTCTACGAAATCACTTGCAGTGTCGATTCGTTCCATCAGGTTTCCGAAGTACTCGAAGCCCATCAGATCATGGCTGAGTCGGCGGAATTTGTCCGAATCCCGGGAAATACTGTCGAATTGAACCTGGAACAAGGGCGGCAGGTGCTCAAGTTGCTGGAAGCCCTGGAAGAAAACGAAGATGTGCAGAGCGTGACCGCCAATTTCAACATTCCGGACGATCTCATGGCCATCCTGATGAATGATGTGTGATGGGGGATGTCAGGATCTGGTTTTTCGAAGGGAGATGCCCTTGTGAATGGGCTCGTGGCGATGCCAGCGGACATCAGTCTCCTCACAGCGACTTTGACAAGAAAAGCGAATTCAACTCCCCTTTTATGTAAATTTGGGGTAAAAGTGCCTCATTTCTTCGATGAAAAAGGTTCAGAACAAAAAATTTTGATCTGATCGTCCACATTTCTCATTGAATTTTGAATTGGGGAACGTATTTTTAGTCATTCCTCTTTTGGAAGCGAAAAGAGAGGTGATGTCGTCTATCGTTTTCAGGAATTCAGTGTCTCACGCTGAACTTCTTCCTTTACGAAGCCAATCTCCTTCAGCGACAATAAGCTGGGGAGTGTTTGCGGGCAAGATCTGTGACCAGAGAACGGGTCATTGAGAGAATTCCTTTTCAAGCAGTAAAGGGTTGGTTTGAACAATTACCAGAACGACCCTTCGCATGTACCGGATGGCGAGTTCCCGGACGTTTCCGGCAGTTCTCCGCCGTCAGAACCCCAGGATGAAGAAATGATCACGCAATTCGCCGAACCAGTTGCTCGCCAGACCGAGAGCCCCGCGCTGTCCGCAGGCGAGACTCGCGTTCCGGAACTGTCTCATAAACTCGAAAAAGACCTGGTTCAGGTCTTCAAACTTCTCGCGGACGAAACCCGTTTGAAAATTCTGTTCTTTCTTGGCCGCGAAAAGGAACTGCACGTTTCGGCACTTTGTGAGCGTCTCGGACAGAGCCAGCCCGCCGTCAGCCATCACCTGGCACTGTTGCGGGTGGCTGGCCTGATTGAACCTCGCCGTGACGGAAAGCACAATTTCTACTCAATCCAGCAGAATCGGTTCCATGAGCTGATGGGAGAACTCTTCCAGAGTTTCACGGAAGAAAATAATACTTCGGAATGGCGCTTTGAAAACTTTGTCTTCAAACAGCATGGCGGCGAATAACGACACAATTCCTCCTGCCCTGACAGATTTTTGAGCGGCCCTGACAGGCCTCCCGATCTGCCCAGGAAAGGAGTTGTGGACTGCCATCTCTTGAAACTCTCTTTCTCCGATTTTTGAGGAGACAGAGGCTGTCGAGTTGACGACGCAGGACAATTTCGACTGAAATGTGAACCTCGGACATGTTCCAAACATGTTCGAGGTTTTTGTATTTCATTTCATCGGCATCTGTACTCCCGAAGGGGGCTCAAGTGAGGCTGCAAGCAATTCGCCTGTTGTCTGGATTCATGGTTCTGAGCCTGATTTTCCTATCTGCATGTGGGCAAAAAGCGGAAGAGCAGGCTTCCAGCCAGACGGCTGAAGACCAACTCGTTGAGGATGAGATTGAAAACGTCGAAGGGCTGGACGGAATGTCGGATGGAATGGCCGGCCGCCGGGAACCCCGTCTTCAAAATGGAGTGCAGGGGACGCGAGGGGAACCGCTTGCCCTGGAAGTCCTCGATGACACCGCGAACCCGGTCATTGCCCGCAAACTGCTGACCCGGGAAGAGATCGCGACGGGTTGGATCAGCCTGTTCGACGGCAATTCCCTGTTCGGCTGGCAAAGCAATAATCCGGACGTCAACTGGAAAGTGGAAGAGGGCGCCATTACCGCGGATGTCGGTCCAGCCGGCCTGCTGCTGACGAAAGTTCCTTTCGTCAATTACGAGTTGCTGTGTGAATTCCGCTTTGAATCCGGGGGAAACAGCGGCCTTTTCCTGCGATCCAAGACAGATCCCAAAGATCTGCTTACCGACTGCATTGAATTGAACATCGCTGACAAGCACCCGGAAGGGTACACCACCGGAAGCCTGGTCAGCCGAGCCAAGACCAATACAGTCGCCCCGTACTCCGCTGACTGGCAGACGCTGCATGTCACCGTGAATCACAACCAGGTCATTGTCGAACTCAATGGCGAGGAAGTGCTGGAATATCTGGACGAGAAGGGAATCGTTCCGGAATCGGGATTCATCGGCCTTCAACAGCGATTCGGCAAAATTGCCTTTCGTAAAGTCAACGTGAAACCGTACGCTCTGCGAAGCATCTTTAATGGCGTCGATCTGAACGGATGGCACGAAGTTCCCGGTTCCAAAGCAAAATTCACCGTGGAGGACAGTTGTATTCGGGTTCAAGGGGGAGCAGGATTTCTGGAAACGGACCACCCCTACAAGGATTTCATTTTGCAGATGGATGTCCGTACCGGCATTAAGGAAATCAACAGCGGCTTTTTCTTCCGGGCTGAAAAAGGGACTGAAAAAGCCCCTTCCAACGGATATGAAGTCCAGATCCACAATGGGTTTGTCGACAACAATCGGGACCAGCCCAACAACTCCGGGAGCGGGGCCATTTTCCGCCGGGCCGATGCCCGCCGGGTCGTCGCCAATGACCTGGAATGGTATACAATGACGCTGGTGGCCGATGGGCCGCAATTTTCTGTCTGGGTGGATGGATTTCAGGTTGTGGACTGGAAGGACGAGCGGAAGGCCGATCCCAATCCTCGAAAAGGGCTGCGGCTGGATGCGGGTTACATCAGTCTGCAAGGACACGATCCGACAACGGATTGCGAGTTCCGAAGTATCCGCATTGCCGAAATTTCCGAACAGGCCGCCCCTTAAATCGCATCGACGCTGCTTGGACCGCGTTCCGCCACACGGGACCGGGGAGATCTTCATCAAGTCAACATGTGCCGCGCTGTGGAGTCCTTCCGAACTTCGCAACTTTTTTGCATAAAAGTGGTGTCGAGTCCGCTCCGTAATCCACCGTGGGCCTCCCAGCGGCCCCATCTGGATGATCCCATCGCCACTTTTGTACAAAGGGGGGGAACATCAAAGAAGCTTGCATGGCCTCTCGCCTGTTGATTCAAAACGATTATCAGGCTTCAGAGGCATACAACCGGTGTTGATGGATGTATTGTTCGATGGCCCGGGGAGTCTGAAACCGGATGCTGTTCCCGGCAGCGACTCGTTCCCGCAACGCTGTTGAAGAGAGTCCGATCATCGGCATCTGGACCAGATGAAATCTCGGCAGGACCTTCGCTCCCAGTGCGGCCTGGACCGGATCAAGCGAAGCGGTCGATTCGCTACGATTCATGGCCATTACCTGCGCGAGTTCCAGAATTCCCAGCGGATCATGCCAACGGGGGAATTCGGCCAGGGAATCGGCCCCAATGATCAGAAAGAGTTCCGCATCCGGATTTTCAGCAGCAACGGACCGTAATGTTTCGACGGTATAGCTGACCCCTTTCCGTTTGATTTCTCCATCATAAACCCGGAAAGCTGGATAACCCGCGACCGCCAGGCGAAGCATCTCGAGGCGTTGCCTGGGAGTCGCCCGTGGTTCATGCGTTTTCAGCGGAGATTGAAAAGCGGGATTGAACCAGACCTGTTCCAGACCGCCGGCTTCGCGGGCTGTTTCGGCCAGCAACAGATGTCCCAGGTGAATGGGATCAAAACTTCCTCCAAAAATGCCAATTTTCATGCAGTCGTTCCCGATGGCTGTGTCTTGCCGTCCTTTTCATCCCCCGCAATGAGTGCGGGAGTTCCGGGAATAAAATCGTCATTCGGCCACAGATTCTCCTCCATACTGCAAACCTTCTGAATTTCGGCAGCTGGCGAAAATTTTGTGCAGCAGGAACAATCCTCATTGCGGCCAAAACAAACCGGCTGCGCCCGGGGCCTGCTTGATTCCCCTGTTCCAGAAGAAAATGTGCGGACAATTCGACATTGTCCGGGAGAATGCGGCATTATTTTCACGATTGTTGAGGCGGGGAACTGGAAGGAGAATCCGGCTGTCTGATTATAATATGGTTTTTGGCATTATTCCGGCTCAGTCCATTGAGTCTCCAGGACTTTCCGGGGCTGCCACGTTTTTTGTTGATGCCCATGGTGATGGAATTTTGGAATCCCTGATGTTGAATCGACCGTCAAGGCAGCCCCGTACCGGTAAGCTCGCCGTACGAATTCTCGGAAGCCTGATTGTGATTGCTGGCCTGGCGGCGGTCATGGCCTTCACCATCCCGGAAGGGACTGTCCCAACCCTGACTCCTGATGGAACAGGCTCAGGGGATGATGTCGCCCGGCGGTGCGAAGAGCAACTGGCCGATCTCATGGAAGCCCTGAGTCCCGGCCGGCTCGGAATTTCATCGGACCGGGCTCAGGTGATCGACCGGATGAATATCTGGCGCACCGAATGTGGCGGACAGGTCGGGGATGCCCGCCCCAGCAGCGACATCATGCTGCTCGAAACATTACTGCACGATCAGCAACGGGCTCGTACGCTCAGCGAACGCTTTCTGGCGGAAGATGCCACTCATATTCGCATGAGCCTCCTGGCGCGGGATATTGCCACGAGCGTTGTGGGAGGACAGACCTCGAACGTGAACCGGGCCGTGGCGCTGTTTGATTTTGTCTGCCGGAACGTCATGCTGATCAATGACGACATCCGCAAACAAACCGTGCTGACCCCTTATGAATCGCTGGTCTTTGGAATGGGGACCGCGGAAGATCGCGCCTGGATTTTCGCTGAACTTCTTCGCCAGTTGCGGATCGACACCGTTATCCTCACTCCCCGTTCCAAAGACATGGCGGAGCACTGGCTGGTGGGAGTGATCGAGCCGCAAGCGGGCATTCTGCTGTTCGATCCCCGGCTGGGATTGCCGATTCCGGCAGCAGGCAGCCCGGAGGACACTCTGTATCCGAATATCCCCGCGACGCTGCGGAGCGTGCGGGAAGCGGAGACCGCTTTTCATCAGCTGGACATTCCGGATTCTCCCTATCCGCTCACCAGTGCCGCCATGCAGGATCTGGATATTTTTCTCATCGGATCCAGCAGCGGCTGGGCACCCCGCATGGCGTTATTGCAGTTTCTCCTTCCGCCGGGAGTGAGCGTGGATCTGTATGATGGCCTGGGAGCCAACGAGTTGCGGTCTCCCGGCGCCTTTCAGCGAATTGTGGATGCTGGTAAAACCGCTGGCTGGAGCGAAGACCGCGTTCAGATCTGGCCTTATGCCGAAGAGGCCTTGGTCAAATTTGAATCGACCCGGGGTGAAGGCGAAGAGAAGAGTCAGCTGGCGGGACTGCAAGTGATCTTTCGCGGTCCTTATATTCCCCGCCCGGTCGGGGGAAACGGCAAAACGTTTCAGCCCACACCCATCGACAAGTCGCTGCACTTTGTGCGAATTGAACAGTTAAGAGGGAAATATCACAACGCCATTCGTGATTATCTGCCCATTCGGACAACAGTGAAGCTGGTGTCGAGTCCCGCAAATGAGTCGGCTGCGGAATTCGGGACACTCTGGACAGGAGTCTCCCAGTTTCAGACTCAGAAAATCCGGGCTGCTCTGGGAACTTTTGACCGCTACGTGACCATGCAGGCCCGCAGCGTTGGAATGTCTCGGGTGGCGATTGAGTTTATGGCTGATTGCCTGTTGACGCAGAAGAACTACGAGGCAGCGACCACCGTTCTGGAAAAAGCCCCTCCGGGATTCGCTCCGCGGCGCGATACCTACCTGATCCGCCGCTGGAAAAAGATGGGAGGAATCGATCCGGACAAGCCGACCCCCAGTGCGGACAAGCCTGAGTCAGAAAAGAAACCGGAGGGCAAGACGTCTGACTCCCCAAAAGAAGAGGCCAAGAAGCCAGGCACTCCGAAAGAGGACGCAAAGAAACCTGACAGTGCTTCCGCCCAACCTGCTGCTGGCAGCGCTGGAAAAGAAACGCCCTCTGCTTCTCCTTCTGAGAAGAGCAGCGAGGAAATGAACAAAAACACATCTGACGATGCTACCCGTCCGTCCGCTTCCCCAAAGACTCCCCGCACTTCGAAACCAGCTTCTCCAGAAAAAGAAAGCCAGAAGCAGGAAGAGTCAGCAAAAGAAGCGGCTCAGTCATCATAGGTCAAGCATTGTCTGACGAACTCGGGGCGTCACTCGGCATCGGCAGAATCGGCGTCCCTCCTCCGCTCCCTCAATCGACGTTCCTCTCATCCATGGAAAGCAGGGACGAGAAAGAGCATGACGGCCCCAGTCTCGGGAAATGAAGATTGGAAAGCCTCTGCTCCCAGGAACCGGGGGTATGAACGTCCCATTCCGGGGAGCGAGCGCCCCGTGCCGCCGTTATTTCCCTGTTGTCCCGGCATCCATTGCAATCCGCACAACTGATCCGACCGCTTCCATGCATCGCCCTTCTCCGGACGACAGATAGGCAACTGCGGGAAAATCTCCATGTTTTTAACAATTCATCTCTTTTGATGAATGAGACTTAGGAAAAACGGGGATCCTTTGTCTCAAAAATGTCGGTCAGGTCTTCTTAATGAAAAACATTAAGAGGGAGGACCCTCTCTCTCTCTGGATAATCTTGCTTGGATTGGGACGGGCATGAAAAATACGGGCTGAGAAAACGGACGTGGCTGCTTTTGAGAAGAATTTCATCGTCGATTCCGCACCAGACGAGGGAACTGCTCCAGTTGATCGCCAGACGGAATTCGTTGGCTTGCTGGGACAGAATTACCGTGCGCTGTATGCCTGCGCGGTCTCCCTGGGAGCTGACCTGCATCAGGCGGATGACATCATGCAGGAAGTGAGCATTTTACTCTGGCAGCAATTCGATCAGTTTGAACCGGGGACAAATTTTGTCCGCTGGGGACGGGCCATGGTGCGGAACGTGTTCCGTAATCAACGGCGTTCGCAGTGGCATCGCAAGCATGTCTTCAATCCCCTCCTGATTGACAAACTGTTCGAGATGCATTGCGGCGAAGAAGAACTTCTCGAAATCCGGGGACTGGCTTTACAGCGATGTCTGAAAAAACTTTCCGGAAGCGATCGAAAGCTGATTGATGCTTTTTACGTCAAGCAACATTCCCTGACCGAAAAGGCCGCCGGCATGGGGCGGTCGGCAAACTCGCTGCATAAGGCGATCAGCCGAATCCGCCTGCGTTTGTCTCAATGTATTGACCGTCAGTTGGGGGCTGATCGTGACTGAATCGAGCTTCCCTGCTCCCACCCGCGTGCAAATTCAACGAATGACCGAACGCTTGCTGACCAATACCATCAGCGATGAGGAGTTCGAGTATTTCGAATTTCTGCTGTTCAACAGTTCCGAAGCCCGGCAGGCTTATATTGAACATGTCGAAATCCATTCGCAACTCAGCTATCTGAGCGGAGCAGCGGCCCCCATTGAGGAAGACGTCTTCGCTGGGCGTCTGAATCGTGGTCCGGTTTCTCTGGGCCGTATCGGACTTCTTGCAGGAGTGCTGGCCGGTTGCCTCCTGGTCGGGGGGCTGCTTCTCGCCTATCAGATGGTGCGTCACCATCAGGATCGGGTCGCCCAGGCAAAGATGGAGTCCGAAATTCCCGTGGGGATGATGATTACTTCCAACCAGGAACCCCGGCAGCAACAGTCTTCCCGGCATTCTCCCGTATCACGGGGACAGGTGCTGGCGCCCCGCGCAGCAAGCGATTACCGGTTTCGGCTCAGCAATGGAGTGGACTGCACTTTACACGGCCCAGCCCGATTGAGCTTTCGTTCGCCTTTTGAAGTTCAACTGGATCAGGGAACACTTGTTGCCAATGTTCCCCCCGGAGCCATTGGCTTTCGTGTGGAAACTCCCAGTGCCCAGATTGTTGACCTGGGAACGACGTTCAGCGTTTCCACAAATGAATCGGGAGCTTCGGAATTACGTGTCTTTCAGGGGGCCGTCTCCGCACGATCCAGATCCCCCCAGGGGCTTGAAGCAGAACCGTTACTGGTCAGCGCTCATCAGACTGTCCAGTTTTCTCCGATCGGCGAGGTCCAATCCGTCACCATTCCCTCTCCCGATCCCAACGAAGTCCTCCGGGGATTGAGTCAACTTTATGGAATCAGACAACTTGAGGGAGCAATCGCATTGCTTCCGGCATCCCCCAATTCCGTACAATTGGGAAAACTGCGAAGCGATACGGCCATTTTCCTGATTCACGAGCGGTCCTGGACCGAGTTGTCCGAGCCATTGCAGGTTGTTCCACCCACAGCCCACACGTATTCCACACCTGGTCACTTTACCCCTCTGGAATTGCCCGCGGGAACACGCTGCGACTCTTTTCTCCTGCATTGTGATTTCCAGCAGCGCACGGAACCGCTGAGCGGCAGAATTGTCTTTGACCGGCCCATCCTGGGAGTGATTTTTTCCAGCGACGCCTTGCAGCAGTCAGACCGGTTCGTGGCCTTGAAAGGGCTGAAATACCCCTCGGATGCGGATGTTTTCGAAAAAGGGCTCAGCCGAGGCTGTGTTTCTCCGTACGCGGGCAAAAGCGAAATGGAGGATCAAGTGATTCTGCACGAGGACGGTCACAGCTTAACCGTGTCATTGAATTCTCCCGGAGGCAACATGGATCAGATCCGGGTGCTGGTGCAGGCGTTTGATCCATGAGCCTTTCCAGACAATGCACGTTATGTTCCAAATTTCATTTTCGTCTTCTTTGTCAATTTTCTGCAAAATTCCCTTTCTCGTTCACATATCTCATTGGAGGTCGACCATGCCTGCCGGATTACATTTTTTCTCGAGAAACCGGGGCCGGCGTGACGGGTTCACGCTGATCGAACTTCTGGTCGTGATTGCCATTATTGCCGTGCTGATTGCGTTGTTGCTGCCAGCCGTGCAGCAGGCCCGCGAAGCCGCGCGAAGATCACAATGCAAAAACAATCTCAAGCAACTGGGACTGGCCCTTCACAATTATCACGACACCCATCAACTTTTTCCGCCCGGGGCCGTCTCGGCGATTACAACAATGACTGGAAGCGGTTGGTGCACAGCCGACTCCGGCCAGAACACTCAACGGGCACCGTGGACCGTACTGATTCTGCCGTTCCTGGAGCAGACCACGCTGTACCAGCAATTCCGTTTCGAGGAAAAATTCACCAGTTGGTCAACGTACACTGGCTCGAGCACGAATAATAACGCCTGGAATCATTCGCTCTCGTTCTACAAGTGCCCCTCCGATCCTCTTTCCGGAGGAGAGCCGGTGGCGGGCAATTATCGGGGAGTTCAAGGGGGACAGACATCACCCACGACCAGCAATTGCGGCTCGACGCGCCGTTTCTATACCAATGGAATTTTAACCATTAATGGCCGGAACGGGTTCCGCGACATCTCCGACGGCTCTTCGAATGTCCTCCTGGTGGGTGAATCCCATTACGATACGGTCCGTGCCAATTCGTCCTCAACAGCCATTATCGGCTGGGCATCCACGGCAAACTGTAGTTCCAATGGAACGTTTAACGGTATGCTCACGGGAGCCGATGGCGGGATCAATTCCGCACCCGTGGATCCATCGAAGACCGATCCACGCGATTATCAGTCTTACCACTTCGGCAGCTTCCATGTCGGCGGAGCCCATTTTCTGCTGGGAGACGGCTCCGTGCATTTTCTCAGCCAGAACATGGATTTGACCACCTTTCGGCAACTGGGAATTCGTAATGACGGAATGCCCGTGGGAGGCAAACCGTGATTGCGCCAATCAGGAACGCTCCAACTCTGTCCACCCCCATCGTTCTGCTATTGTTGATGATGATTCCAGCTGGATGCGGATCAGGCGCGGACGAAATTCAACGCTATGCACTCATGGGAACGGTGACGTTTCAGGGCAAATCCGTTCCTTATGGAACAATTTCTCTGGTCCCCGATTCCAGTCAGGGAAACGCTGGTCCGGGATCAATGGGAATCATCGAAAATGGTTCGTTTCAAATTCCTGCACAACAAGGAATCATCGGCGGCCCTTATCTCGTGACGATCAACGGGCAGGCATCCGCTCCGCAGGCATCAGGGGAATCAACGATGAACGGCAAGTCATTGTTCACGGATTTCCAGACATCCGTGAATCTTCCCGCGGAAACAACCACCCAGACATTCGACGTCTCCGCTCAAAAAGATATTGTTCCGGTGAAAAAATCGAGGGGTGAATGACGCCCGCGCGGCAGCAGCGAACACGCGCATCATGCCCTCCCGCAAACAAAGCTCTCATGATTTTCGAGCAATCGTCCCAAGCCTCCCATTGCCGGACGAGCAGGGGACGCTGTGAGGGGGAAGTCCTCTTCAGGCAGTTCTCGCAGGTTTGGAAGAATCAGATTGGTAGGGTGCGGTCGAGACCGGGCGGAGGGCGCTGCTGCAAGTCAGACGTTCTGCCGGGATGCGGTTTCGTCTGGAATCAGAACGGCCGCTGACCCACCGAATGGGGGACGCTTCACTTCCGGGCTGACTCACCTTCCGGGGGGCGATCCCCTCCCGGTGGGTCTGCGGTCGGGATCCTCTCTGCGGGGCACAATTCCCTGACAAACGACGCTGGCTTCTCAATTCGCCGACCTTGACCGCACCCTACCAATCGGTTGGCAATATCAACCGTCTTCACTTTCGCAACATCTTTCCTTGTTGGGTTGCGACCAAGGGTCATGCTGTCCCGCAAACGTTCTGAATTTTCGTAACTCACGGAAATCTTGTACAACAGGAATGACTTTGGATGCAGCCGGAACCAACCGGCTGCGCCGGGCGAGACAGCGATGAATCCATCAGAGAGGAGGACTGAGGAACATGTTGTTGCCGATTTCAACCGCCAGGAGAGAGAACGTCCCAAAACGAAGCGCCGTGAAGCAGCTTGTTGAAAAACACTTGTGTCTCAGCCGAATAGAAATGTCTGGCCCAGATTTTTCAACGCATCAGGAATATCAGGCAGACCTCGGAATGGTTTGGGGAATGGCGATCTGTTGGATCGTTTCCTGCGTATTGTCTGGCTCCGCTGCTGCAGGAGACTGGCCGCAGATTCTGGGCCCGAGCCGCAATGGCATCGCGGAAGAGGAGCATCTGTCTCCCCGCTGGCGTCGGGGAGGACCTCCGGAACTCTGGCGGAAACCGGTTGGCGCCGGGATGGCGGGAGTGGCGATTGTTGGTGACCGGGCCGCACTGTTCCACCGCGTGGATAATGCGGAAATTCTGGAAATCCTGGATGTCCGGACAGGCGAGACTCTCTCGCAGGATGCCTCACGAACAACTTTTCAGCCCCAATCCGGACATCAGAATGGTCCTTTGTGCGTCCCGGTCATTTCGGGGAATTTCCTCGTTTCTTACGGGGCACAGGGGCTTCTGACCTGCCTCGATTTTCGCACCGGCCAACGACGATGGCAGCGGAATACGCACCAGGATTTCAAGGTTTCCGAAGGAGACCATGGAGCAGGCAGCACGCCGATTGTCGTCGATGATCGAGTGATCGTGAATGTCGGGGGAGACCGGATGGGCGCTGGCATTGTCGCCTTCGCGCTGGCTACTGGAGAACCCCTGTGGAAGCAGACCAACGAATCCGCCAGCGACTCCGCGCCGGTGCTTGTGGAAATCAATGGCATGAAACTGGTCGTCCTGGTCACGCGGTCTCAGTGCCTGATGCTGGATCCTGCCAGCGGAGTCATTCTGTTCCAATTTCCATTCGGGCAACGGGGACCAGTTAGAAACGGGGCAAATCCGGTCATTATGCAGGATCGGCTGCTGGTGACCGCGAGCAATGGAACCGGCATGGTTTATGGAGAATTTGATCTGTTTGGATTTCGTCCGCTGTATGTGGGTCGCGGACCGATCGCGACTCAATATTGCACGCCCATCCATCAAAACGGGTTTGTCTATGTCATTGATGGCTGTGAGGATGTCCCCCCAGCGGACTTGAAATGTATTGAACTGGCCGACCTGCACTCGAAAACCCGCGCCTCCGATCAGCCTGTCTCGCCGATCAGCAACTCGACGGCACTGAAATGGACCGAACAGAATTTTGGATATGGGACCTTGCTGCTGGCAGATGACAAGTTGATTGCTGTGAAAAACTCGGGGGAACTCTTATTGATCAAACCCTCTCCGGAAGCATTGCACATAGTGTCTCGATGCCGGCCGCTCAAAGGGTTTGTACGGGCTTTGCCTGCGTTATCCCATGGAAAACTGTTGATCCGGAATGAGAAAACACTTCTGTGCCTGGAACTGGGACGGTGAATTTTCCGGATAGTGAGTCTCAGCCCAAAGGAAACCGGCTCGAATCAGTGGAATTGCTGGATCGAAGGCCCGGGGAGACACGATGTAGCAATTCGCATCAGTGAGTGTTGTGTCACGTCTTTGATTGTGCCCGACCAGAATGCTGGCCCGATACAATCAAGAATTTTGAGGAAAGGATAAGGTCCGGTTGGGATTCTCTTCCGTGGATCGGCCAAAAGTTGAGTCATTTTTAAAGAATTCTTGAATTCTCGAAAAAAAACTGCGTGGACGGTGCAATGAGTTGTGTTAGGATAATTTGCTCGTTCCGCGAGGACGGCAATGCTTTGCGAAATGAGTCGGATTTATCGAACACGTTGGCAGATAAAATGTTGCAGCGTGATTTTGGACGAAAGATCCACTACGGATATCATGATCGGGAGAGAGTCAGGATGCAATCGACCCGAGCATTCTTCGCTGGCCGTTCTGCGGCTGGTCCTCCTGGCAGAGACGCCAGGACTTCAGCGGACGTGGAATTCAGGCCCTTGAATTCCACGAAACGGAGAGCTCTGAACAGAGAGTCGCAAGGTTCCTCTTTTCAGGATCCGGTGTGTCCTCTGCGGGAAAAAGCATTCTTGCAGGAGGGATTGCAGCAAGAGACCATTCGGAAGGTTGATCTCCATCGGCTCCTCCTATCAGAGGTGTCAAAAAATAGGTGGCCTGGAGAAAGTGGAGCAAACAGGCGGCGTGTCGATCAGGCTGTTTAAGCAGTTTTGAAGAGCACTGATGATCGCAACGATTGGTTGCGAAACAACTGCTTCACGTTTGATTTTGGCCACGTTGGTTAAATGTTCCACAGGCGACCTGCTTTATGATCAACTCTTGCTGCCGATTTCAGAAAATTCCCATGGCGTCGTCTTCAAAATGGCGCATGATGAAGAGTCTGAATTCGACTCTGTCCCCCTTCCGCTTCTCCTGCCAGAAACTTTTACGGGTCATAATGGTTTCTGGCAAAAGAAGACTCGGGCATTTTGGGTAGAGAATCGTCATCAAAAATATCATGGGATTCGTGTCAGGAAATTCCTGACGCTGGCCAGCCGGAATGCTCCCGCCAGTTCCAACTCGAATCCCGTTTGAAAATTCCATCGAATCCAATTTTGTGTAGGAGCTGACTCCGTGCATCGACTTGACCCCGGCCTGGCCGAACTGATGAAGAAGGCCTCAAAACGAGGATTTCTCACCTATCAGATGGTCGACGAATACCTCCCGGATGAAGGGGGCGACCCGGTCATGATGGACCGGATTATTCACGCGCTGGAAGAGCTGGATCTCCCGCTGATCAACGATCCGAATGCCCCCAAAACCGTGGCCGACAAAACCCGGATGGAGCAGCAGACAACCGATAAAGATATTACGGAAATGGCCTTGGCCCGCGGACTCATCGAGCCGGATGCGCCGATGTCCTCCCGCGACCCGATCCGGATGTATCTCAGCCAGATGGGAAATATCCCGCTGTTGACCCGGGAAGACGAAATCTTCCTCGCCAAGCAGATCGAAATCACCCGGAAACGTTATCGCCGGACGCTGATGGAATCCGATTTCGCCCTGACCACCGCCGTCGAGATTCTCGAACAGGTCCATACCAACGAACTGCCGTTCGAACGGACACTCCGGACATCCGATACGGAAAATACGAAGAAAGAGCAGATTCTCGGTCGGATGCCGGTCAATTTGCCGACGATTCGGCACCTGCTCGCCGAAAATCGCCTCGATTTCGATCTGACCCGTTCGGAAACCGCTACGACTGAAGAAAAGCAGGCCGCCAAGGAACGGATGAAAATCCGCCGCCGGAAAATGTGTTCTCTCTGCGAGGAACTCTCGTTGCGAACCCATCGCCTGCAACCGGTCTACAAACGGATGCAGCAGATCGGCGAACGAATGGCGGAACTGGTCCGGGAAATCAACCTCCTCAAGCGAAAACCAACGGCCGCCAATGAAGTTTCCATGCTTCGCCGCGAATTACAGGATCTGGTCGATCTGACCTGTGAAACTCCGGAAGAATACAAAGCCCGGTTGATCCGCATTCGCGATCGCTTCGATGCCTGGACTCATGCCAAGCAGCAACTTTCCGGCGGAAACCTGCGACTGGTGGTCTCCATCGCCAAGAAATACCGTAATCGCGGACTGAGTTTCCTCGACCTCATTCAGGAAGGCAATGCCGGACTGATGCGCGGTGTCGAGAAGTACGAATACCGCCGTGGTTATAAATTTTCGACCTATGCCACGTGGTGGATTCGCCAGGCGATTACCCGCGCGGTTGCGGATCATGCCCGAACCATCCGCATTCCCGTTCATATGTTCCAGAGCATTTCCACGCTCAAAGCCAAGAGTGAACAGATCCGTCAGGCTACCGGCCGGGAACCGACCACCGAAGAGCTCGCGGAAGCCGTCGGACTCTCGGTGGAAGAAACCGAACGGATCATGAAGACCTGGAAGCATCCCATCAGCCTGGATACGCCCGTCGGAGAAAGCGAAGACTCCAGCTATGGAGACTTCCTGGAAGACAGCAGCGAAAGCACTCCCGCCGATTCGGCAATGCACCAGATGCTGCGGGACAAAATCACCCATGTCCTCAAAAGCCTCACCTATCGCGAACGCGAGATCATCAAGCTCCGATATGGCCTGGGAGACGGTTACAGCTACACTCTCGAAGAAACCGGCCGTATTTTCAAAGTGACCCGGGAACGGATTCGACAAATTGAATCCAAGGCACTACGAAAATTACAACACCAGACCCGTGCGGAACATCTGCGGGGCTTCGTCGAATCGCTTTACAATGGCGAACCGGGTGAAATGCCCATGATCGATGTGGAAGAAGAATCGCTGGAACCGGCCAGCCTGTAACCGGTTGCCCCCCCTTCGTGTATATCCAGACCACATCTGGGGCGTTCCAGCACAACCAGCGTTTTTCAGGACTCGAGGGAGTGCCACACCTCCTTCGAGTCCTTTCTTATTGAAGCACCCCCGGTTTCCATTCCGAACGTTGTTTTCTGATCTTCATTGGATCGTTGTCGCCCACGTTTTCAAACGGCGTTCTCCAACAAACAGGCCCCAATTCACAAGGTTTCGATCCATTTCGGACACTTCTCCAGGTGGCTCGATTTGCCAAGGCGAGCCAATTGCTTTACCGTGTCCCTGTGACTTGCGAAAAAAGAAGCGTCTCGTACGGCAAACATTCCAGGTTCTCTCCGCGTGTGGAGATTTTGGACAACCGGAATGACCTTGGATTGCGGCTGGCACAAACGGGCTGCGCCAGGCTCCTTTTCTTCGCTTTTTCCGCGAGTGACAGAACAGGAAATTTCAACAAGAGTCGAGAACGAAATGACGAGAGCCATGTTTTTGCGATGGGACTGCTTTTCGCTGCTGATGCTGAGTCTGTTCATGACAGGCTGTCCTCCACAACCGGAGAAATCAGCCCCTCCCGCGAAACCGGACATGAATACAACTTCTCCGGCGGACACAACCGAAACTCCTTCCGCAGCCGCCGAGGAAACCACAGACGACCCCGCCGCCGTCAAAGTGCTGCAAGACATGAAAGTCAATTTGAAAAAAAATGATGCGGGCCAGGTCGTGTCGGCCGATTGCAAATTTGCCGGCATCTCCGACAAGGATCTGGATTTATTCAAGAAGTTGCCGAACCTCAAAACGCTCAGCCTGGAGAATTCCCAGGTCACCAATGACGGGCTGAAGTTCCTGGAATTCGTTCCGCAATTGCAGGATCTGGGGCTGCGCCGTTGCACGGAAATTGATGACGCCGGTCTGGCCGCATTAAAGTTCCTGCCGCATCTGCAACGGTTGGGGTTGCTGTACACCCGCACAACGAATGCCGGTCTGGAACATGTCGCCCCGTTGCATGATCTGAAAGTTCTCGATCTGCGGGGATGCACCCAGATCAGCGATGCCGGTCTGGTTCATCTGGAAGGTCTCACAAATCTGGTGGATCTGAAGCTGCGCACTTATTCCGTGACCGATGCCGGAATGAAATCGCTAGGAAAACTTCACAAGCTGCGTGTATTGTCGCTGGAAGATTGCAGCGTGGGGGATGCCGGGATGGCCGAATTGAAATCTCTCAAGGATCTGCGTTCCCTGAACGTGATGCGAACGGTGGTCGGCGATGACGGACTGGCGAATTTCGCGGAGATGAAACTGGTCGATCTGTCGTTGCGGGATACCGCCGTCAGTGGTGCGGGGCTCGATTCCCTGAAGGCCTCCATTCCCACGTTGACCCATCTCAACTTAAGTGAAACCCGGATCGACAATGATGGCGTTGCTCACATTGCCCCATTTACAAAATTGCAGGACCTGAATCTGTGGAACGCGAGTCTGGACGATGAAGGACTCAAGGTGCTGGCGGGCCTGACTGATCTGCGCGACCTGAATCTGGAAGCCTGTCGCACGATTACTTCAGCGAGTGCGGATCAGTTGGTCAAATTCCCCCAGTTGGTTTCCCTGAACCTGGTTGAAACCGGACTCGACAACGACGGGTTGAAAAAACTGGGAAGCCTCAGTCATCTGAAACTGCTGAATGTTGCCCGGTCTGGAGTCACGGAAGAGGCGGGCCGCGAATTTCAGAAGGCACATCCGGGATGTACGGTCAAATATTAAAATGTCGTGGCAGCTTCAGTTGAAGTGATGGAAAGGGACGAAGGGAAAGACTCCAGCTGGATTCTTTGCCCGATCCCTTTTCTTTTTCCCTGGTCCACCGAGGTCTCTGTTCATGCCCATCTCCTCATCCACGCTTCCTGAACCGCTGGATGTGATTGCTGTCGGCGCGCATCCGGATGATGTCGAAATTGCGGTCGGCGGAACTTTGGCAAAACTTGTCCATCAAGGATATCGCGTGGGGATCGTGGATCTGACGGATGGAGAGCCGACTCCCAATTCTCCCGGACCGGAACATCGGCTGGAGGAAGCCCGGAAGGCTGCGGAAATTCTGGGGGTTCAGGTCCGGCAGACGCTCGATCTTCCGAACCGAAAACTCTTCGACACGTATGAAGCGCGGGTCGCGCTGGCCAAAGTTTTTCGCCGTTACCGTCCGAAAATCGTGCTGGGAATTGCGGACAAGACGCCGCTGGCATCGCCCGATCACTGGCAAGCAATGCAGATCACGGATGCAGCGGTCTTTTATTCCCGGCTCACCAAATGGGATGGAGAATTCGAGGAATTACCGGTCCACACCATTCGTCAGCTCCTGTGGTATCCGCTCAGCTTTGTCGGCCCGCCACCCGCGGATGCCGCGGGGACGATGGTCATGGACATTTCCGGGATGCTGGAAATCAAGATGAAAGCGATTCGGGCTTATCAGACGCAGTTCCCTCCCACGAAGGACCGCGTGTTTCAACTTGTGGAAAGCCAGGCCCGTCTTCTCGGCCTGACCGCGGGATTTGAAGCGGGAGAATTATTGATCGCTCCCCGTCCGGTGGTCGTGACCGATCTCGTGCAGGCCTTCGCGAACCCGGAATTGCCACGAACGAACCTGGAAGGATCCACGCAGGCGACCATCAACTGAAGGAGAAAAAACGGTCCGTCAACCAGTGGTACAGTTCGCGGGAGTTTGAGCAGAGGCCGGCACATTTCCAGGACCTGGCCGGCTTGAGAATTGCCGTTCGGCGGCTCGCTCGAGGACGTACATCGCACTTTGAGCCCGGAGATTCGCACAGAATGCCCGATCGACAGCCCGGGTACCGATGATCGGGATCTCTTTCACAATTCGAAAGTTTCCCCGGCCTGCCAGTTCGCGAAAGTCCAGCATCGAGAGAAAGTGGACGTTCGGCGACTCATACCATTCATAGGGGAGATTGTCTGTGACGGGCGCCCGCCCCAGAAGCCCAATCTGGAGACGGATCCGCCAGTGTCCAAAGTTCGGAACCACCACGATCGCCCGGCGGGCCACGCGAAAAATGTCATGCAGTAATTCCAGCGGACGACGAATCTGCTGCAATGTCTGGCTCAGCACCGCATAATCAAAAGCATGTGACGGAAGCGAATGCAGCCCCTGGTTCAGGTCCGCCTGAAGAATGGGGACTCCCCGGCCCACGGCTTGAACAAATGTCTCCGGATCATATTCGACCCCGAGAACATCGCAGCCATGTTCCAGACGCAGGCGTTCCAGCAGTTCCGCATCTCCGCAACCCAGGTCGACAACACGGCTGCCCTGTTCGATCTGATGAATGATCAGATCGTTCGTGACCGCAGCCCGCGGATCCGGAAGTTGCAGCCGTTTTGCACACATGGTCAATTTGATTTCACTGCTGAGGACGTTCCGGAAAAGACACGGTCCTGATAGCTGCGGGCGAGGAACGGAGCAACCAGCCGTTCCAGTTTTGGCAACTCCGCATCGATCAGAAACGCATCGTGCCCATAGGGACTTTGCAGCTCGTAAAACGTGACATGCTTCCGGGCTTCCACCAGGGCCCGCACGATGTCCAGGCTTTGCGAGGTGGGAAACAGCCAGTCGGATGTGTAAGCCACCACCAGAAACCGTGCCTGGACATGTTGAAACGCCGCCGCCAGCGATCCATGCCGGTCCGACAGATCGAAGTAATCCATCGCCCGCGTCAGAGCCAGATAACAGTTCGCGTCGAAACGGTCCACGAATTTCCGTCCCTGATAGTGCAGGTAACTCTCCACCTGGAATTCCGTTTCACTCGTCAGGTCATAACCGAACTGATCTCCATTTTGCAGCTTCCGTCCGAATTTGAGTTCGATGGATTGTTCCGACAGATAGGTGATATGGGCGATCATTCGGGCCAGCGCGAGGCCAAATCGGGGCTTTTCTTCTTCGTGATAATAATTGCCCCCGCGAAACAACGGATCAGCATAGATGGCCCGGCGCCCCACGGCATTAAAGGCGATTCCCTGAGCTTTCAATTGTGCTCCCGAAGCAAGCAACACAACGGAATCGACACGATCCGGACAGGCGACGGACCACTCCAGCGCCTGCATTCCTCCCAGGCTTCCGCCGACAACCGCCAGGACGCGATTGATTTCAAGATGATCCAGCAAAGCATTGTGGACCCGGACAATATCGGCAATTGTGATGAATGGGAAATCCGGACCATAAGGCTGTCCGGTACCGGGATTGATGGATGCCGGACCGGTCGTCCCCTGACATCCCCCCAGAACATTGGCACACACCACAAAATATTTGTTGGTATCGATGGCTTTGCCCGGTCCGACAAAACCGTCCCACCAGCCCGGCTTACGATCTGTTTCCGCGTTGCGTCCAGCAACATGGGCATCTCCCGTGAGGGCGTGGCAGATGTAGACCACATTGTCTTTCCGGGGCGTCAGTTCTCCGTATGTTTCATAGGCCACTTGAATGGGGCCAATGGCAGCACCGCTCTCGAGAATCAGCGCATCCGGGGGCTCGAATAATGTTGCGGTCTGGCGTTGTACAAATTTCCCAGCGGAAACAGAGGACGCAGCAGGTTGGACAAGATCGGTAGCCATCCGGAATTCCGGTTCCACAAAGACTGAATGGATCATGCTGATTGTAAATCACCGGTCTCCGGATTTCACGGGACCCAGCGGAATTCATCCGGTTCGTGGTTTTGCATTCGGGCGAAACAAAAGGAGTTTGACAATTCCGAATTTTATCGGCCGATCTCCCCAGATCGAAAACCGTGTCACTCACCCGGCAGGCATTCATGGCGCCAGACGGAGTTTCTCCCGGGCGAAATACAAGGCCGCGACAAGAGTCTCCACATCGTCCCGGGTGTTGTACATTCCGAAACTCGCCCGTACCGTCGCGGGGACACCGAACCACTGATGCAGCGGCATCGTGCAGTGATGTCCATGCCGGACGAAGACCCCTTTACGATCCAGAAGTTGTGCCAGATCTTCGGGGTGGGCATTCTCCATGGTGAAGCTGATGATCGCTCCCCGCTGTTCCACCGGAGGGCCGTAAATGCAAATCCCCGGGACCTGCTTTAACTTCTGAAATGCCTCTCGGGTCAGTTCCCGTTCGTGTTCTGCCAGGGAATTAAAGCTAATTCCTTTGACGAAATCAATGGCCGTTTTGAGGGCAATGGCCTGGGCAATGGGAAGCGTTCCGGCTTCGAAACGGGCGGGAATTCCAGCCCATGTTGAGGACTCCAGCTGAACCTGATCGATCATGTGGCCGCCAAAGACGCAGGGATCCATTTCGGACAGGAGTTCCCGGCGTCCATAAATCACGCCCACACCGGTGGGACCATAGAGTTTATGCCCGGAGAAGGCGAGAAAGTCGATTCCCTGCAACTGCACATCCGTCTCGCCATGCGGGACACTCTGCGCCCCGTCAACAACCAGGATCCCCCCCACGGCATGAACCTTGTCCGCAAGAAGACGAATCGGATTGAGTGTTCCCAGCACGTTGGACATCCCGGTCACCGTGACGATTCTGGTGCGGGGAGAAATGATCTGATCAATGTTCGAGAGATCGAGCTCACCGTCGAGCGTGAGCGGCACAAATTTCAGCGTGGCCCCCGTTTCTTTTGCCAACTGTTGCCACGGAACAAAATTGGCATGATGTTCCATGATGTTCAGCACGATTTCATCGCCGGGCCCCAGCCGCTTCCTTCCCCAGCCAAATGCAATCATGTTCAAAGCGAGTGTCGTTCCCAGCGTGAAAACGATTTCCTCCGCGCTGCCGGCGTGAATCAGGTCCCGGACAGCCTCACGGCTCGCTTCGAGTTCATCGTCGATCAAGGCCCCAAAACGATAAACGCCCCGATACGCATTGGCGTAGTGCGATGCATAGACTTGCTGTTCCGAGTCAATGACACATTGTGGCTTTTGGGCGGAAGCAGCAGTGTCCAGAAATGTGACGGGAATTCCCTTGGGAAGGGTTTGACGAAAAACCGGAAACTGGCGGCGAATCGCCGCAACATCAAACATGGGATCACTTGTTCTTTCAGAAGTTTATGAATGACTGCCAGGACACTTCGGCCCGACAGATTCCTGACAAGCTCTCCTCCCGTGGGTTCACTCGGCATCCCGGGCGTCCAGCCGGGCCTGGGCATGAAGGGCAATTTCCCGCAGCCGTGTTACCATCCCGAACAGGCCGTTACGCCGCTGAGAGCTGAGATGGCGATCCAGTTCCAGCTTGCGAAAAATTTTCTCCACGTCCGTCTTCAAGATTTCCTCCGGCGTTTTGCCGTTGTAGATCATCATCAAAACGGCAATCAGGCCATTGACGATCATGGCATCGCTGTTGGCGACGAATTCAATCGTCGGCGGAGATGTCCGCTCATTCAGATCCGCCACCAGCCAGACATTGCTCTGGCATCCATGGACCCGATTCTCTTCGACCTTGGCAGCAGGCGGCAATTTGGGCAAGTCGAACCCCAGGTCGATCAGGAAATCGCATCGATCTTCCCAGTCGCCCAGAAATTCAAATTCTTCAATCAACTCGTTGAGGGTCATGTCAATTGTTGTAACAGACAAGCGGGTGCCTCCGATACGATTGAGTCATTTTTGCCCAGGTCAAAGCTCGTCAATGCCATAGAGGCCACGTCCGTCACACGGAAACCTGTCATTCATCAAATCCAACGCGGGCTGCGCGAAGCCAGGCCAGAATAACCAGCTCTCGCACGGAAGCGGTCGGGATCTGACATGCTGCCCTCGTTTTATTTTAGAACTCGATACGTCCGGTTCAACGGCGGGGTCCCCGGAGACGCCCCAGTCCCGAATCTGCGAATCGCAACAATTGATCTGTTTCACACAACAATTCCCCCCTCCTCGCCAACCCATTACATCCCCAGAAGTCCTGTTGTCCAATTTTTCGACTTGTGCTACCAACCGCAACCTGATTTTTGAAATATTCCCTTTCCAGCTGGCCCGACACTTGATCCGTCTGCTTCTCTTCAGCCTGGCGATTCTGTGGGGCCTGTCCGCAACCGGACAGGCGGGAGAATTGTCCATTCTGGAAAAACTGGGGAAACAAATTTTTTTCGATACGAATCTGTCGACTCCTCCCGGGCAGGCCTGCGCCAGTTGCCATCTTCCGGAAGCTGGATTTACGGGACCAACCAGCGCCGTGAATCAGCAGGGCGCGGTCTATGTGGGCGCGGTTCCTTCCCGTTCCGGGAATCGAAAACCCCCTTCCGTGGCTTATGCCTCATTCAGCCCTGTCTTTTCATATTCGAAAGCGGACGAAACTTATGTGGGAGGACAATTCTGGGACGGCCGCGCGATCAATCTGGTGGAGCAGGCCAAGGCGCCATTCTTGAACCCGCTGGAAATGAACAACAAGGACGCTGCCGAAGTTGTCGGCAAAGTGCTCCGTTCCAGCTATCGCCCCCTGTTCAATCAGGCGGCCGGCCCGGGAATGGCTTCGCAGGATACAGAAGCGATTTTCGATTTTATTGCCCGTGCGCTGGCAGCCTATGAGTCTTCGCGGGAAGTCAATTCATTCAGTTCGAAGTACGACGCCTATCTGGCGGGACGGGCGAAACTGACTCCGCTGGAACAGCAGGGGCTGGACCTGTTTATCAATAAAGCGAACTGCACCGCCTGCCACCCGCACGATCCCGACAGTGACGGCAATCCGCCATTGTTCACGGATTTCACTTATGACAATGTTGGTGCTCCACGAAATCCTCGGAATCCGTATTACCGGATGTCTCGCGACGTCAATCCGGAGGGAGAACAGTTTCGCGATCTGGGACTGGGAGGATCGCTCCAGAAACCGGAAGAATGGGGGAAAGTAAAAGTTCCCACACTCCGAAACATTGGCCGCAGACCCGCTCCCGAATTCGTCAAATCTTATCTGCACAACGGGGTTTTCAAGTCGCTGAAGGAAGTGGTCCATTTCTACAATACACGTGACGTCCCTCCCGGCGAATTCGGCGATCCCGATGTCGTGGAGAATGTGAACCGGGAAGAACTCGGCAACCTGAAATTAACGGACGCGGAAGAAAACGCCCTGGTCGCTTTCCTCGAAACACTCTCGGACGGCTATTTTGATCCTGAAACAGGAAATCTCATCCCCGGTCCGATTGCGGATTCCGGAAATGGGACCGCTTCCCCAGGAAAGGGGGGAGATGTGGGAATCGTCAATGGAGATCACTTTCGCGGGGCAGCGGAAGTGGCCCGTTATCTCCGTTTTCGGTCGCGGGTGCTGCAAGCCACTCGTCCGGATCAGGGAGCAACGCGATAAAATCTCTGCGACGTTGAATGAAAACATTCGGATGAAAGCTGTTCTGCCCGGACAGAAAGCGAGTCCAGAAAAAAACTGTGGCAGTTTACTGCATCAACACACACTTTGCGGGCTGATTTGACTGAGAAATCAAGGGCCGCCGCGACGCCGGAACACGGGATCCATTCAACCGGACATTTTCTGCGAATATGTTGAGAGGCCCGCAACGAGTAAACCGCCACAGCGGTTTCTTGGTGAACTGCCCCGCAATGCACAGCTCTCCATTTCTCCACAACAGAGATGCACTGGAAGTTCGTCAAATTTGTCTGATTTTTTCAGATTTTTAAAAATCGAGGGGAAACCGGACTGTCTGTAATCAATTTGCTGGCAAAAACAGGGCCCGCGAACGAAAAAGATGTCACACAGAGGACGGGACTCGTCCTACGCCGACTGCAATGAGCAGTCGTCTCACTTCCAGCTTTTGCACAAGCCGATGGAAGACAATCACGACAACCAATGTGATTAAAAGAAGTTAAAAAACACAGGGACAGATCGGACACAAAGACAAAATCCAGCCCGCCAAAGTCGCCTTCACGGGGGGCGGAAGGGCATAAGTCAATAATTTAAATAAACTTGTGTACTCTTAGGCGGCTTTATTGATGGCTGTTTTCTCTTTGGACTTCACACGGAAATTCGATTTCTCTTCGATAATCGAAGCAGCGTCGAAGCGGCGGCCAAAATACTGTTCCTGAGCTTCCGGGTGATTGAGAACTGTCTGGATATCTCCACTGACGAGAACCCGACCGCCGCAGATAATATTGCTGCGGTCGGTGATAGTCAGCGTCTCCCGCTCGCGATGGTCTGTTAAAAGAATGGAAATCCCGGAGTCCCGCAATTCACCGATAATATCCTGAATATCATTGATCGTGGTTGGATCGATCCCGGTAAACGGCTCGTCCAGCAGGATGATTTTGGGTTCACTGGCCAGACACCGGGCAATTTCCAGCCGTCGGCGTTCTCCTCCGGAGAGTGTGGAGGAAATCTGCTTTCGCTTGTTGTCCAGTCCGAACTGTCCCAGCAAGCGATTGATGCGAGTGACCCGCTCTTTGCGGGAAAACGGCAGAAATTCCAGGATGGCAATGATGTTCTGCTCGACCGTCAGCTTGGTAAAAATGCTCTGGTCCTGCGGGAGATATCCCATTCCATTTCGAGCCCGCAGATACATCGGCGCATTGGTGACGTCTTTGCCGTTCAGAAAAACCCGGCCTTCCGTCGGAGAACTCAACCCGCAGGCCATGCGGAACGTGGTCGATTTCCCTGCTCCGTTCGGCCCCAGCAATCCGACGATTTCTCCGGGGTTGACGTCAAATGAGACTCCGCTGACCGCCCGTTTTCCTCCGGGATAGACTTTCACCAGTCCCTGGCATTCCAGAATCGACATCCGCGTTCCTTCGCTTGATTCGCCACTTGAGAAAGCTGTTTCCTTGAAAACCATCTCCCGCCGTTCCGCGATGCGTTTTTCAGCAACCGCAGGAGCGTTGAACAAAAAAGTCGGAAGGTGGTTCCACAAGTGGATCCATCCACAATGATTCGCACAAACGGGCTCGGCACTTTGTGTGCAAAGCCAACCACAAGTCGGGCATTGCCTGACGAACATGGGGGCTGTTTTGAAATCACGCTGACATTTGTGATGCGATGCATGACCCGCGGCAACGGCAACTGGCCGCAGTCTATCCCGGAGAGCGATTTACCGGCAAGACGGATCCCCCGCAGCGTCGTCTCCTCACCGCCCCTCTTGCGCGGGGCGCACGAGCCGATTTTAGCGGTTATGGGGACAGCGATTGGCCCCCTGAACGGTTCGGGCTCCATTCTCCGAGATTCTTTTCGCAAATGCTGTTCAAATACACGATTTTCGAAGATCAGATGGGAAGGGGGGGGCAAAATTTGCCTGCCACCCGTCTCTCCCGATAAAATTAAATCAGCGAGCCGGCACGGCAAACGTCCAAAATTCTCGCCATAGATGAGAAATTTGCGCATCCTGGATCACGTTGGCTGTGGCCGGGAACAAACCAGCGACATGCCGGAACCAATGCCCGGAAACCTGTCCGGACAGGGCTTGAATGGTAACAGGGCTCGATGGTAATGGAATCATGAGGAGCAGACCGTGGGGAAATTAGGACTTGCCGGAACGTCGCTGATTGCCGCCATTCCCGGCGGAATTCTGGCTTATCTGCTGGTGATGATGCTGATGGGCCAGCCGCAGGGATTACCAATGATGATGACCATCCTGGCCGTGACCATGCTGGTGATCTGTGCGACCCTGGTGCTGTTTCCCGCCTACGTGTTGATCTGGTTCCGAAGTCCCGGCTCTGTGGTCATGAAAGGCAGCCATGGAAAACCCGCTGCAACCGAGGAACCCCTGGTGGAAGACCTGGTCGGAGGAGACTTTGCCGGGGAAGAGCCGGATGGAATGACCGAGGAATGGGCGGATTCCGAAGAAGTCGGTGGAATTACCGAAGGTTTGCAACTCTCCGCAGCTCGGGAAGCAGCGGAAGAATCCGAAGCCATGGAAGATCTTGAGATGACGGAGGATCTGTCTGAGGTCCCCGAGGAAGAGGTTTTCGAGGAATTGGAAGAGGAAACGCTCGAATTTGAAGACGAGCCTTTCGAGACTTTGGAAGATGAACCTGCCGAAGAGACGCTGGAGGAATTCTCCATGCTGGAATCCGAAGAAGCGGAAGAGGAATTTCTTCCAGCGGGCGATCTCGACGACGAATTCACCTTCGACGATTTCAATCTGGAAGACGAAGAAGAAGACAAGAAATGACTTCCGCAACGGGGTTGCACAAAGTCATCCCTAAGCCGGATCCACGATGCGGACCCGGTTACTGTTGTGCGAAGCGGAGCGTGTCCCAGGCATGGATACGGCACAAAATCTTCACGATCGGAGAGGATCTTGAACATTTGCCATTTCAAGGGATCTCTTCAGGAAGCGGGTTGAGATCCGCCCGGCGGAAGAAGATTTCCGCGCACTCGGTCTGCAACAGGATCTTTCCCTGTTGAGGGAAGACCTTCGTCGCCCGGTTCACGACGGTTCCGTTCACGACATAAGTCAGCGTGTCCCCCTTGGCATAACATTCCAGCGTTGTCCATTCCTGGCCGGGGCTTTCCACATCGTTCTTTCCACGAAATCCCTTGACATCCTTCCAGTCCGGATCGCGGCCGAACCAGTTGATCCGTCCCTTGGTGAAGATCTGTTCCGGCGCGCCGGCCGTCCAGACAATTTCTCCATCACGATCCTTGGAAATCTGCGCTGTGACTGTCGATTCAATTGTCTTTCCATCCGCATCATTGCCGCGTAAGACGAGGATATCCCCCACTCCTCCTTCGATGATCTGGCATTCAATCGAGGGCATCCACGGCCCTGCCTGGTCTCCGCGGCGTCCATAGCTTCCGTCCGGTCCCTGGCAATGCACGAGGATCCCGGAATCACGCGCCCGGTCGACACGGTTTCGCCAGGTCGCTTCTCCCCAATGAAATTCCGTGATCAGGTGATAATCCTTGTATTCCTTTTTGGTGGTCAAGCCGCCGTAGCCATCCCCGGAGATGCGAAGCGTTCCATCGGGCTGCAACGTGAAAACGTGGCGTGGATCCTTGTCCAGGTCATCCGAGAGCCATGTATACCACTGCGACAGGTCTTTCCCGTTCAGCAGAGAAATCGTTTCCGTGGGAACAATGGCTGCCACAGGGGAAGTTCTGGTTTTGTGCTCTTCCGCCCGGAGAAGTTGCGAAGTAGAGAACAGGAGAGCCAGAGTTGTCAGCAAAGAGCACTTGAAAGACATCGACGAAAACTCCCTTCTGGAAGCAACGAGTATGTGCTGAAGTTGTCTGAACAGCTTATTCAATTCAAATTGTTCAATTCAAAAATTGAAGTTCCCTGAAAATGACACTCTCTGTCCGGCAGCGGCCAATGCGAATCTTTTCTGGATGAACCGGCGAACAAAACGTTCGTCTCCGTTGAAAGCACTCTTTTGATCAATGGAACTCTCGACAAGTTAGGAAGATCGTAATATCAATGCAATCCACGGCGACCATCGTCCCGGGAACAGAAGTCGGAAAGCGATCATTTCTCGCCCACTCCCCACATTCAAAACTCCGCGGGACTGGCTGGTTCCTCTTTTGGCAGAAGCGCCTTCGTGATAATCTCGACAGATTCACTGCGAGTCAATCTGCTGTCTTCAGGAAACTTCAGGAAACCCGCAGCCTGCCGATGAATGGAAACGTCTGCCGCACACATTCGAAATCCCCCTCCGCAGATGCGGATTTTGTACAGCATGGATCATGATTCATGGCGACCGGCATAAACCAATTGTGTCGGGATGTTCATGCTCCATGAACAAGATAAAAACGGTGAACAACGGTGGAAAAGGGTAACCGGACATCCGGGACGAAAGAGAATCACGATCCGTTGCCAAGCGGCGCGCGTCTGCCGGGACTCGTGTTGATCCATTTTCTGGATGTCTTTCACAGCCAATTGCTCCGCTGGCTGGCTGTTCTCGTCACAATCCCTTCTCTGGGCCAAACAGCAGCGATCACCTGGGGAGGGCTCTGTCTGGTCGCGCCCTATCTGCTGCTGATGCCGCTGGCCGGCGGATTGAACGACCGGTACGCGAAGCAGAGCCTGCTCCGAATCTGCCATGGACTTTTATTCGCCGTTACCGGCTTGAGCCTGCTGGCAATGAGAGAGGGTCTTACGGTCTTCCTGTTGATGACGGTGCTGCTGGTTGGAGGGCTGAACACCATTCTCAGTCCCGCGAAATATGGAAGTCTTCCGGAAATCCTGCCAACGCACATGTTATCCAAAGCCAACGCCCTGATGGGAATGGCCTCAATCATTGGTCTGGGGCTGGGAGCGGTCTGCGCTTTTGGGCTCCACCCTGTTATTTTTCCGGTCACGGGCGAAGGAAACGGAACGACATGGGGGCCGGTCATTCTTGTTCTGGCAGGCGCTTCCCTGGGAGGCCTGTTCAGCAGCTTTCTGGTCCGGACGGGACCAGCGGCTGATCCCCTTCGACAGTGGAGTTTCTTTCCCGGGAGGAATCTCGTTCTGGGGCTGAAAATTCTGGTCATAGAACGCCGTCTGTTGCGGGCGGCACTGGGAGTTGCTTTTTTTGCCTTCCTGGTTTCGCTCGTTCAATTGGCAATCATTCCCTTCGGGGAATCGATGCCCGGGCTGGGAACAGCGGAAACGGGCCTGCTGCTGGGATTGCTGATTGCGGGAGTCGGGACAGGAAGTCTTCTGGCGGGCCGATGGTCCGCTGGAAAGGTCGAACTTGGGATCGTTCCGCTCGGAGCCCTGGGAATCGTGCTTGGTGGTGGTCTTGTTTTTCTTTCCAGCCTGCTGATCGATCCAAACGTCTCCACGAAACAGCAGATTGTTTTCTGGAGTTCGAGTCTGGGATTGTTTCTGCTGGGATTCGGTGCGGGGCTGTATGACGTTCCGCTGGAGACCTATCTCCAGTTTCGCAGTGATCTTCAAAAACGGGGAACCGTGCTGGCGGCCGCGAATCTGATTTCCTGCCTGCTGGTGGTGGCGTCCTTTGGCGTCTTCTTTCTGTTCAGCACGGTCCTGGCATTGTCGCCGGGAACAATCTTCCTGCTGATCGGGCTGATGGCCATTCCCGTGGTGACCTACACCTTTCAGTTGCTGCCGGAATGGACGGCTCGATTCATGATGTGGCTGGCGGTCCATGTGATTTATCGCCTCAAGGTGCATGGTCGGGAAAACATTCCGGATCAGGGGCCAACTCTGGTGGTGGCGAACCATGTTTCGTTTATGGATGGGGTCCTGCTGTGTGCCTCGTTGTCCCGATTCGCCCGGTTCCTGGTCTATGCGGATTTTACCGAGATGCCGTTTTTGAACTGGTGTGGAAAAATTTTCCGCGTGATTCCGATCCGATCCGATGCCGGTCCAGCTGCGGTGGTGAAGTCGATCAATACCGCCCGCGAGGCTTTGAAGAACGGGGAGGTCGTCTGCATTTTCGCGGAAGGAGGACTGACACGGACGGGCCAGATTCAACCGTTTCAACGCGGGATCCTGAAAATCCTGCGGGGAATGGATGTCCCGGTGATTCCGACTTATCTTGACGGATTATGGGGAAGCATTTTCAGTTGGCGCGGAGGTAAGGTATTCTGGAAATGGCCTCGCAAATGGCGCCGGCCTGTCGATATTCATTTCGGAACGCCAATTTCTCATCCGCAAGATCCCGCCGTGATCCGGCAAGCTGTCGAACGACTGGGAGCAGACGCCGTAAAGATGGATGCCATGCAGAATAACATGATTCCGGCCCGTCGCTTTGTCCGCCACTGCAAGGCATCGAAATTCACCTCCAAAATTGCGGATTCGACCCGGATTCAGTTGACCGGTGGCAAACTGCTGCTGGCGACGCTCGCCATGCGGCGGGTACTCATCCGTTCTCTCCTGGGACGGAATGAAAAACAGGTCGGACTGTTGCTGCCTCCTTCTGTTGGCGGTTGCCTGGCGAACATGGCCCTGGCTTTGGATGGGCGGATCGCGGTCAATTTGAACTACACGCTTTCCGACGATGTCCTGAATTTCTGCGTCAAAAAGGCGAAGCTGCAGCACGTCATCACCAGCCGCAAGTTCCTGGAAAAGAAGCCGTTCGACCTTCAGGGAGCGGAGTTCATTTTCCTGGAGGATGTCAAAGAGAAAATCACGCTGGTGGACAAGGTGGCGAGTGCCCTGGCGGCCTATCTGGTTCCCGCCAGTCTCCTGGAAACGAGCCTGGGACTCCGGAAGATCCATGCCGATGACACGTTGACGATTGTCTTCACGTCGGGGTCGACCGGCGAACCGAAAGGGGTCATCCTCTCCAATGCAAATATCGGTTCGAATGTGGAAGCGATCGATCATCTGCTCAATCTGGAGCGGTCCGACGGCGTTCTGGGAGTGCTTCCGTTCTTTCATTCCTTCGGATATACCGCCTGCATGTGGCTGCCGCTGTGTTACAACGTGCGGGGGGTGTATCATTTCAATCCGCTGGATGCGAAAGTGGTCGGAAAACTGTGCCAGGAACATCATCTGACGATCATGATGGCGACCCCCACATTCCTGAAGATGTACATGAAGCGGTGCGAACCGGCGCAATTCCAGACGGTGGACCTGATTGTCGTGGGCGCGGAAAAATTGCCGGTTGATCTGGCGAAGCAATTCGAAGAAAAATTCCACATTCTTCCGACCGAAGGATACGGGACGACCGAACTCTCTCCAGTGGCTGCCGTCAACATTCCCGACCATCGTTCACGGACGGTCTTTCAGCAAGGGACGAAACTCGGCACAGTTGGACGACCGCTCCCCGGTGTCACCGCTAAAATTGTCGATCCGGAAACAGGAGAAGACCGGGGTATCGGCACCGAAGGCCTGGTGCTCATCAAGGGGCCGAATGTCATGCGGGGATACCTGGACGAACCAGAGAAAACGAACGAACTGATTCACGACGGCTGGTACAATACCGGTGATTTTGGAATGCTTGACCCGGATGGATTTCTCACCATCACCGGGCGTCAAAGCCGCTTCTCCAAGATTGGCGGGGAGATGGTTCCGCACATCCGCATTGAACAGGAACTGGCGAAAATCTGCGAACCGCCGGAAGAAGAGGAAGGCAAAATCGTTCTGGCCGTCACCGCCGTTCCGGACGAAGACCGGGGCGAACGGTTGATCGTACTCTACTCTCAACTCTGCAAGCCGGTCCCGCAGATCATCAAGGAACTGGCCCAGACCGGAATTCCGAAGTTGTGGATCCCCTCCGCGGATTCCTTCATTCAGGTCGACCACATCCCGATCCTCGGGACCGGCAAACTCGACCTGCGGGGGATCAAGGAGCTGGCCCTGCAAGCCACTTGCCCCGCCACAGCCCCCTGAAAAGAATCGAGGCAGAACAAGAGGGATCGAAAGGGGGACAGTGCGGAGATTTTTGCACGTTGTTTTCCGGACGGCGGACTTCATGGCGCGCCGGACCAGCGTTGCCCCAAACAGCCGGGGCCGCCATATAGACCAGAATGGTCCATATAACCAATCATGGTCCGCACCGCGGACCCAACTCCTCCTCACGGCAGGTTTCCCGCTCTCCCCTTGCCAATGCGACACTGCGCTCGAACGACGTTGTGATTATTTTTAACAAAGGGTTCAAAATTTCTTCGCATGAAGCGCATACCCTCTTGACCTGAAGCTCAAAGCGGCTGGCGATCGTGGTTTTTCCGAGGAATTCCACGGACCGTTCCCACCGCAGCATTCACGAGCCTGCTTCGCGAATGCCCGCATGTTTCTGTTGTTTCAGGAGGTTTTTGATGCCAAAGAAATTGTTTGTTTCGATCGGATTCAAATCGAAACCGGGACTTCGACGCGGTTTTACGCTGATTGAATTGCTGGTGGTCATTGCGATTATTGCGGTCTTGATTGCATTGTTGCTGCCGGCGGTGCAGCAGGCCCGGGAGGCAGCCCGGCGCTCACAGTGCAAGAATAATCTGAAGCAGATCGGGCTGGCGCTGCACAATTATCACGACACATTCAACACGCTTCCGCCGGGAAGTATTGTTCTTTTGAATGCCGCTAAAACGGTCTATAACGGCCACGCCTGGACCTGGCACGCCAGCCTGCTGCCGTATATCGATCGAGGCAATCTTTACCAGGCCATCCAGGGGCCGGATGGAATGGGAAACGAACTTCCCAAAGTGGCGGACGCAAAGCCGCAACTGGCAGGAACAACCGTGATTTCCACGTTCTGGTGCCCTTCACAGCCCGATGTTTCCAAAGGTGTTCAGAAAGACAATTTCAAGCCTTCAAACTACAACGGAAATATGGGAACCCTGATTGGAGACGCCGGAGACAATTGTATCGGCGGAGCTTTTCAGACCATCGAGGATTATTCGACCAAGCCCGGAGGCTGCATGAATGCTGATGGAATGTTTTACATCAGCAGCAGCGTCCGCTTCCGTGATGTGACCGACGGACTCTCCAGCACGATTGCTGTCAGCGAAGTGATTGATTCCGGAGGAGATGCGGACATGCTGGGAGGAGCGGGCAGCGATCGCAAATATATCTTCTCCACAGGAGGCGACTCGAATCCTCCCACGGAAATGACAGAGTATCTGATTGCTGCGGAAGGCAATGACCCCATCAATTCCTATGGCGAAGAAGCGGCCGGCAGCTATCACGTCGGCGGTGCCCACTTCCTGCTGGGCGATGGAGCTGTCCGCTTCATTTCCGAAAACATCTCGATGAGCACGTATCGTTCGATCAGCACCCGGGCCAAGAATGAAATCGTGGGCGAATTCTAGACCAGTTTGGGCATTGTTCGATCACGCTCGGCCTTGAATTCCCTGTATTTCATCAGGATCAACGTGAGACACCCTTTGCAACTCCGCTCTAAGTGGATCGCCAAAATCTTTTGACATGACGCTTTCAATCAGATGCAGGTCGTCGTGCGCCGCATGACGATCAGCGACATCGAATTGAAGAAATGCCCCGCACTTTGAAATCCAGATTTCGGCCATGATGAACAGCAATAAAATTCCGTTCCGTATCGCAACAGCAACGACCCTCCTGCTGCTCCTGATGGGATGCAGCAGGATCGGTGACCAGCCGGATCTCGGGCTGGTTTCCGGAACAATTTCCTTCGAAGGGACCCCGCTATCGGGGGCCTCCGTGATGTTTCAGCCCCCTGACGGCCGTCCGGCATTTGGCAAGACGGATGCCAATGGGAAATACCGTCTCATCTATATCCGCAATACACCTGGATGCAAAACAGGAAACAATATCGTCTCGATCACAACCGTGGGCGAGGGAACGGATGATGATCAGGAAAGCAGCGATGACGACACACAGGTGAACAGCAATCAGAAACCTGTCAAAGAAATTGTCCCCGCAAAGTACAACAGGAAGTCAGAACTTGTTGCCGACGTCCAACCCGGCAAGAATACCTTCGACTTTGACCTGCGAAAGTAATTCACCCATCACGCCGGGCATCATGGAATTGAGGAAGACTCAATTCTCCCATGGAATATTATGCAGATGGCTGAGAGAACAATCTGCCCTCCTCCTCCCGGACAGGGGGATTCGCACGCACCGCAACTCGCAATTTTGCGGATATGGATCGCGGATTCTCTCGGCGTTCCCGGGGACCAGCCTGCATGAGGCTGCTGACCTGGCTGTAAATTCCCTCGCGAAGTCCGGCTTTGAAATGCTGTTTGACCCGCCGGTCTTCTCCGGAATGGAACGACAGAATCGCAACGCGGCCTCCGGGACAAAGAGCCTCGGGAAGTTGTCGCAACAGGGCCTCAAGGGCTCCCAGTTCGTCATTCACCGCGATTCGTAACGCCTGAAAAAGACGCCTGACCGTCAACTCGGTCTGTGTGGCATCACAACGGGAAAACAGAGCGGCAAGTTGTCGAATAGCATCTGCCAGTTCCCGCGTCGTGGTGAAAGGCGCAAGGACATGTTGGGTAGAGAGCTTTTCCGCAAGAAATTCCGCATGAGGTTCATCGCCATAGTCCGCGAAAATATGCGCCAGTTCCCGGGGATTGGTTCGGGTGAGGAGTTCCCGGGCAGGCAGCCCACGTCGGGGATTCATCCGCATATCCAGCGGACCATCCGCTTTAAACGTAAACCCCCGCACAGGATTATCGATCTGCATGGAAGAGACACCAAGATCCGCCAGGATCACGTTCGCTCCTGCCGGAGCAACCTCCGCGAGCACTTTTGACAGGCCGGCAAAATTGCTCCGCCGAAGGGTCAATGTCGATTCCGGGAGCCCACGCTCCCGCAGGCGTGCTTCCGTTCGGGGAAGTTCCAGCGGATCAACGTCCAGACCGATCAGATGGCCGTCCGGTTGAACGGCAGCCCATAATTCCTGAGCATGTCCACCATATCCCAGCGTGCAGTCCACTACGATTTCCCCGGGAACAGGTTTCAGTTCGGCCAGAATTTCCGCCACCATGATGGAACGATGCGATCCAGCCGGCGTCTTTCCGGATGCAAGGACTTTAGCGACATCATCCGGATATTTATCTGGTTGATGTTCTTTATATTTTTCCGCGAACGTCCGGGGATTCTTTCCGGAATATCGTGAGCGACGCGACCGCCGGGGAGGAGGAGTGTCGGACATGGGAAATCACGGGGAAAAAGGATCTGGGATCGAGATCAGAGGAAATCTTCCGGTTGCTTTTTTCCTGTTCTTTGTCTTCATTCGGCAGGAGTCTTGGTCTTCTGACGCAAAATGAAAACATCGAAAGCTTCGGCAAAAATTCCGGCACCCTATTGAAGCAGAGTCTCAGGCAGGGAACAATCGGAGCGGGTATTTCAAACTGTTTCTTGCCCAGACAGTCTGCTGGCCGGGCTGTCATGGGGATTGTTTGCCGGGAGCGCGATCTCTTCCGTTCCAGGCAATTCCGACCGGTTTCCGATGCTGGGAAAGCGGTGTTTTTCCCGGGGAAATCCGACCGGGAATTTTGCGGTCCGCGTTTTGCTATGCACTGCAAACATTCCGAACGTTCGCAGTCCGCGAGGATTTTGTACAGCGTGAATAATTTGAATTGCGGTCGGAACGAACCGACGATGCCGGGGCGGGAACGTTCTGGCTTCCTGAATTCCGCTGCTGTTCGCGATGAGTCGGAATGTCTTTTCTCTCAACGTCAGGAGTTCTTCATGCCTGTGACTGTCGCGTCCTCGTCGAAACCGTCATCCGAGTCAAAACATCAGGGAATGGGAGCAATTGCCCATGATCAGGGAGTGGCCTTTCGTGTCTGGGCTCCCCATGCAAATGCGGTGGCGGTCGTTGGCACGTTTAATAACTGGGACAAGACCGCTCACGCCATGCAGGCGGAAGAGAATGGAAACTGGTTTCTCGATATTCCGGACGTGCCGATCGGGGCTGCCTATAAATACTGGATTAAAAATGGAGACCGGGAATTTCTGCGAGTCGATCCCTATGCGCGGGAAGTCACCAATTCCGTGGGCAACGGCATCATTGCTGATCCGGAATTTCACTGGGAAGGGGATGATTTTCAGATTGCTCCGCTGAATGAACTGGTCATTTATGAAATGCATATCGGAACGTTTGGAGAAGAGCCTCGCCCGGGCGTTCCTGCCACTTTCGACGACGCGATCGATCGGCTGGGACACCTGGCCCGACTGGGGGTGAACTGCGTGGAACTGATGCCGGTCGCGGAATTCGCGGGGGACTTTTCCTGGGGATATAACCCGGCCCATCTGTTTGCCGTCGAGTCTTCTTATGGCGGGCCCACCGGGCTCAAACGGTTCATTCGCGAAGCGCATCGCCGAGGAATCGCGGTCGTCCTCGATGTCGTCTACAACCACCTCGGCCCCAGCGATTTAAGCGTCTGGCAATTTGATGGCTGGAGCGAAAACGGCCTGGGAGGGATCTATTTCTACAACGACTGGAGATCCGAAACCCCCTGGGGGAATACCCGCCCCGATTATGGGCGCGGAGAAGTCCGCCAGTATCTCTTCGACAATGCGATGATGTGGCTGGAAGACTATCGCGTGGATGGCCTCCGTTATGACATGACGCTTTACATGCGGACCGTGCATGGCCTTGGCGAACCGGGGGGAGATCTTCCGGATGGCTGGAGCCTGGCCCAGTGGATCAATCGCACCATCCGCGAAAGATTTCCCCGAAAGATCACCATTGCGGAAGACCTGCAAAATAACCCCTGGATCACGAAAACGGATGGCGCAGGGGGAGCCAGTTTTCTGACACAGTGGGATGCCCAGTTCGTCCATCCGATCCGCCGGGTCCTCACCAATCCGACGGATGAAGGCCGCTGCCTGGATCTGGTCCGGCAGTCACTCATCGCCAATTATAACGGCGACCCGTTTCAACGGGTGATCTATACGGAATCCCATGACGAAGTGGCGAATGGCAAAGCCCGCATCCCTTCGGAAATCATGCCGGACGATCCGGATAACTGGTTCGCCAAAAAACGGGCCACGCTCGGAGCGGCCCTCGTCCTCACCGCTCCCGGTGTCCCGATGCTCTTTCAGGGCCAGGAATTTCTGGAAGAAGGCTGGTTCCAGGATACCGTCCCGCTGGACTGGGACAAAAACGAAGATTATCACGGCGTGGTCCGAATGTTTCGCGATCTCATTTCGTTGCGATGCAATCGGAAACAGGATTCACGCGGGCTGACCGGTTCCAATCTGAAGATGATCTATCTGGATGATGCGGCGAAAGTTCTGGCGTATCATCGCTGGTACGATGAAACGAGCGGAGGAGAAACCGTTGTCGCCATGAATTTCTGCCGCGACCGGCGGGCCTTCACCCTGCATTTTCCGAAAGCCGGCACCTGGAAACTGCGATTCAACGGCGATTCAAAGATTTACAACGAAGAATTCGCCAATACCCTCGCGGGAGATGTCGTTCTGCCGGACGTTGAGAATCTCCAGGCGGAATTGACGCTGGGAGCCTATTCCGCACAAATTTTCACTCTGCAAGGAAAATGACGTTTTTAAAAAGCCGCCCTGATCGCTCGGCAACCAGACTGGCTGGCGAGCGATCAATCAGGGCGACCGCCTGGACGGGAAGGTTTCAGCAGAGTCAGCCATGAATCTTCATTCGCTGACGCGAACCTCGCACAATTTCATCCAGGCAAAAAGATTCCTCGGACAAAATCGCTCTTTTTAACGAAGAGCCCACGGCTCCCTATTGTCCATTTCCTCTTCATCTGTTGTTTCTGTGAAGTTGAAAACCAGAACCTGCTGAAGAATGTTGCGGGTGAGGAACGGGATGTGAGCCGTCACTCAGACACACAGCAGTTCTTCAACTTCCGATGGAGCAATTTCCACCTCCATAACAGCTTCGGGATCATGGGGTTGAAGTTCCTGGCGAGTAATCGGCAAATGGGTCGGACATCGCAAGCCAAGTCGAACGCGGTTTTTCGCGACTTGCAGGACGATGATTTCAATATTGTCCCCAATTTGGATGGATTCCATCGACTTCCGTGACAGGACCAGCATCATTGACCTCGTTTTCAATCCATGAATGTCAGGTGGCTCAACCCCGCGTGCTGACATGGTTCAGCAATCGCGATGCCGATCAAAGCTCCAGGGCTTGGATTCTGACAATTTTCCCCGCGAATTTGATTTTGCATGTGAATTGAGCCTGTTCTTTTGTTCAGACGGCGAGTTTACTCACAATGCCTCAAAATGTGAATGGATGTTCAGACAATTTTCAAAAGAAATCCCCCCTCTCAAAAATGCAGTGAAAACACTTAAAGGGCGTGATTTCCTCTGATTCCCTCAAGATCGTTGCAGAATATCCTTCAGGGGAGTCGCACTGTAACCCTCATAACCACAAGACATTAACATTCATTGACTCGACAAAGTCCAACCTGAGCAGCATTCCAGTCAGACCGGCCCTTCTGTCGAAAAGTATTTTTCAGGAGGAGATGGGAAGGGAATTGGAATTTCCCTCTGGCATAGATCAACCGAAGTCGATAATGTATACATTCATTCACTTGTCCGAATGAACACTCTCTCGAACGAAAGCTGGCCTCATGACGAAAAAAACGATTCTCCTCCTTGATGAACAGCCCATTGTACTGGACGCGCTCAGCTCGCATCTGAACAGAATCCCGGATTTTGAAGTCATGGCAGCGTTCACGCATTCCGATCGGGCCTATTTCGAAATTATGAACCGGCGGCCCGATCTGGTCGTGATGGATCTGGAACTGCCTGGCCGGGGAGCCATTGACGTGGCGGAACAGATTGCTTCCCGACTGCCAGCCACACGCACCGTCTTCTTCACTCAATATGACACCGACATCTTCATTGATATTGCCATCCGCCTGGGATGCGGAGGATATCTGCTTAAGTCCGAGCCGATCACCCGCATTGTGGAGGGAATCGAGCACATTGCCCAGGGGAAGACGGTCTATTCCGACCGTATCCAGGAACGGCTGCACTTTGATCGGGAATCTCGTCAATACGTGGTGAAGACCCAGAACTTTTTCTCGGGGCTCACCCTGCGCCAGATTCAGGTGCTGCGCCATCTGGCCCGAGGTGAAAGCGTCAAGGAAGTCGCGAAAATCATGATGCTTTCCGAACGGGCGATTGAAAGCCACAAATACCGCATCATGCAGAAAATGGGGATCCATGATCGCGTCGTACTGACCCGCTTTGCCATCCGCGAAGGGTTGATGCCGGCGTAATGCGTTCACCACTGCAATTGCGGGGAGAAATCGTCATATGACGAAACCTTGAATGGCAGATCTGTCACGTCCATGCGTCTTCGGTTCAATAACATTATTCTCCGTTCCTTCTCTCTGCCTGGCTGTCAAATCAGCAATGTTTGGTTTACTCAATCTCAACAAGCCAGCCGGATGCACGTCACGCGATGTCGTGACGCGAGTTTCGCGATTGCTGGGGCGAAATATCAAAGTGGGACATGCGGGAACGCTGGACCCCCTGGCCCGGGGAGTTCTGATTCTCTGTGTGGGCTCAGCAACGCGGCTGGTCCCCTTCATTCATGATCACTTCAAGGAATACGAAGCGGAATTTCTTCTCGGGAAAACGGGCGCCACGGCCGATATCGATGGTGACGTGGCGGATGTGGAGATTCCTCCAGGAGTCACTGAATCGGCACTGCAAGCCATCCTGCCCGAATTCACTGGCGTGATTCAGCAGGTTCCGCCTGCGTATTCCGCTGTCAAAGTGAATGGCCAGAGAGCGTACAAGGCGGCGCGGCGGGGTGAAGAATTGGAGTTGTCTCCTCGAAATGTTCATGTTCGCCGGCTGGAGATCAATTCCTTCCAGCTTGATCCTCCGGAATTTTCCCTGTCCGTGGAATGCGGGACCGGGACCTATATTCGTTCCATCGGGCGCGATCTGGCTCGGCGCCTCGGAACAGATGCCGTCATGTCGCAACTGGTGCGAACGAGAATTGGTCCGCTGACTGTGGAACAAGGTCTCGATCCCATCACCCTCACCAGGGACAAACTGGCAGCATCCCTGATTTCCCCCCTCGTGATCCTGGAACAGTTTCCGCAAGTCTGTCTTTCGGAAGATGAAATTCGCCGTCTCGAATTTGGACAGTTTCTCACCTGGCCGGATTCTTTGGGCGAACAACCGCAAACAACGGATTCCGTGGTGATTGTGGATGAAGAACAACGGCTTCGATGTCTCGCTCATCAGCGGTCTGGTCAGCTGGCCCCGCAGCTGGTCTTCAAGTTGACGGAATCTGCCGGAGAGGAAAGGGGAGGTCGTTAATGGACATCGTATGGTGCATGATTTAGAGCGGAGTTGCAAAGGGTGTCTCACGTCGATCCTGATGAAATACAGGGAATTCAAGGCCGAGCGTGATCGAACAATGACCAAACTGGTCTAGTGTCAATGAATTTCTTTTTCACAATTTATGGGCAGGCGGAACGATGCAGAGACATCCCCCGGAAGAACCGGACCTGGAATCTCTGGCATTGTTGCAGTTGAATCTGACGCCGGGGCTGGGGCCGCGGTTGCAGACCTTGTTGCTGAATGCGTTTGGCAGCGGCGAAGCGGTCTTTGCGGCAAGTGGTTCAGAACTGCTCCGCGTGGAGGGAATTGGACCGAAAGTTTCCGCCAGTATTACCCGGGGAAGAGAATTTCATGAGGCGCGCCAGGAATGGGACGCCTGCCAGGCCACGGGGACGCAACTGATTTTTCAGTCCGCGAAAAACTATCCCGTGTCCTTACGGGAAACGCACGATCCCCCCGCGGTTCTGTACATTCGCGGCGATCTTCAGGAACGCGATCTGCTGGCCGTTGGCATTGTCGGCGCGAGGCAATGCACACATTATGGCCGCACGCAGGCGCATCGCCTGGCGAGTCAGTTGGCGCGGGCGGGAATCACCATCATCAGCGGGCTGGCCCGGGGAATTGATGCGGCGGCCCATCGCGGCGCTCTGGAAGTAGGGGGGCGGACCATCGCGGTCTGTGCTCCCGGGCTGGGGCAGATCTACCCTCCGGAACATCGTGGGCTGGCGGATGAAATCACGCAACAGGGGGCCTTGCTGACGGAGTCTCCCCTGGGCCGAACCGCTCTGCGAGGCTTGTTTCCTCAACGAAACAGGATTATCGCCGGGCTTTCGCTGGGGGTGCTGATTGTGGAGGCGAGCCGCCGGAGCGGCGCCCTGCATACCGCTCGACATGCCATGGAACAAGGCCGGGATGTCTTCGCGCTTCCCGGTCGGATTGATAGTCCGGCCAGCGAAGGCTGTCACGATTTGATTCGCGATGGAGCAAGCCTGATCCGCACCGTGGACGACATTCTGGAAGCACTGGGACCGGCATTACGGCCCGTTTCCATCGGTCCGCATCAGACCATTGCTGTCGCCCGGGAATTGAATCTGAATGAACTCGAAGAGAAGATTCTCAACATGATCGATTTCGCTCCCGGCTCCATTGATTCCGTTGTCGGCCGGGCGGACATGGAAACGTCCCGGGTGCTTTCCACGCTGACCGTTCTGGAAATGAAACGTCTCATTCGGCGTTTGCCGGGCGGCATGGTGGAACGCATCACCGGTTGAAACCGGAAGAGGTCGATGCGGGGCAGATGCGAAGTCGGTTATCGCCCCATCATTCCCGCCTGCACCATATGGGCACGGGCTTTGGCTTCTTCCGCTTCGGGAATCTTTCCGCATTTCACATAAATGACCGACAACTGGGTGTAGGAAAACGGGTCATTGGGAACCAGTTCACATACTTTTTTGGCGTGCTCAATCGCTTCCTCAAAACGGCCTTCCCGCTGGAGATAGACCGCCAGAGCGGAATGTGTGTCGACATGTTCCGGATGGGTTGTTGCCAGTTGCTGCAATTTGGCGATGGCCCCTTTGAGATCGCCAGAATTCTTCAACTCGATCGCCTGATCATAAATTTCATGGGGGGCCGACATCACCACATCTCCTCAAAAAAGCCGGTTGGGATCGCGAAAATCAGAAATAAAAAATCCGCAATCCACGTTCACATCATTGGTTACAAAAATCACTTTGAACGAGACGCGCTTGCAGCGGACAGCTCATGATCTTCAAAAACGCTCTCTTTTTCACGATAATACTTGGTGGTACCAAGCAGCAAAAGCTCGCTGAGCAGAATCTTGTCTGAATCTCTGGCAGCTAATGAGAGCGAGAATGGATTCAGGAAATCAGGCTCGACGCTTGACCCTTCCGCCGGGTGCCGGTACATTTCTCGATTCCCTGCTCTCGGCTGGCTTTCAGTACGAGGGGAAGGTATCGACACAAACTATAGACAGTTTTGACTTTCAGACGCGACGAACGGTTCCATGCCGACAATTAATCAGCTGATCCGCAAACCTCGGAAGAAGCAGACCACCAAGACAAAAACTCCCTTGCTGGAGGGAGCTCCGCAGAAGCGGGGTGTCTGTCTGCAAGTCCGCACCATGACTCCAAAGAAGCCGAACTCGGCATTGCGGAAAATCTGCCGCGTCCGGTTGTCGAATGGAAAAGAGTTGACCGCTTACATTCCGGGTGAAGGACACAACCTGCAAGAGCACTCCATTGTGCTGGTGCGCGGGGGTCGTGTACGTGACTTGCCTGGGGTACGATACAAAGTGATTCGCGGTGTGCTGGATACGCTGGGCGTCCAGAAACGTCGCCAGGCCCGCAGCCGTTACGGTGCCAAACGACCCAAGTAGTCTGTCGGACTGCTGCTTCACGAAGTTTTCTCTGCCTGACGGCAATGGCTGTTTTTGCAGAATCCGGGAACTTTTTCGGCAACATTCGTGAATCAGCTGCATGGAAATCTCGTCGGACGAACCGGATCGGCAGTCCTGTTTTCCGAAATTTTTACAATCAATTGCCTTTGTTGTTGTTGAGTACCATCGATGGCCAAGAGTTTCACAGCGAGCAAGACCCAGCTGAAACCGGATCCCCGGTTCAATTCCAAGCTGGTCACCAAATTCGTGAATTGCCTGATGTATGACGGCAAAAAGAGCGTTGCCTTTGGCGTTTTTTACGACGCCATGGAAGCCGTTGAGAAGAAAATTACCGACGTTGCTCCATTGGAAGTCTTTAATCAGGCGGTGGAAAACGTGAAGCCGCATATTGAAGTCCGGTCCAAACGCGTGGGGGGAGCCACCTATCAGGTTCCCACCCCGGTGAACTACAAGCGGCAGCAGGCGCTGTCCATCCGGTGGATTCTGGAGGCGGTTCGCGGGCGTAAAGGCCGGCCCGCAGCCCAGTCGCTGGCGGAAGAAATCATTGCCGCTTACAAGCGGGAAGGAACAGCAATGACCAAACGCGAAAACGTCCACCGCATGGCGGATGCGAATAAGGCCTTTGCCCACTTCGCATGGTAAGCAGCGAAACCTGTCTGTGAATTTGGAATTTCGTTTAGCTGCATCCTGACCAGGATGCAGCTAAACTTGTTTTTACAGTCCTGTTTTGCCGTCTGCTGCCGCGTTTGCAGCATGGGCTGCCTTCCTGGACCGGATGTCACAGACACGGTTCCCTTCCTGTCAATTCCGTCTGACGGACGGCGGATACGACTTAACACCTTGAACGATATTCAGCCAGAAAATACTTCTCCCATGCCCGGCCCGATTGAAAAGTTGCGAAACATTGGAATTGTGGCCCACATTGATGCGGGAAAGACCACAACCACGGAACGGATTCTGTACTACGCTGGGGCCATTCACAAAATGGGGAATGTCGACGATGGCAATACGGAAACCGACTTCGATCCGGAAGAGTCGAAACGTGGAATTACGATTTATTCCGCCGCCGTCACCTGCCGCTGGAAAGATTGTACAATCAACCTGATCGACACTCCGGGCCACGTTGATTTTACAGCGGAAGTAGAACGCAGCCTGCGCGTGCTGGACGGGGCCATCGTTGTCTTCAGTGCGGTCGAGGGAGTGGAAGCACAAAGTGAAACGGTATGGCGCCAGGCCGACCGGTACCATGTTCCCCGTCTCTGTTTCGTCAATAAGATGGATCGCATCGGGGCGAATTTCGAACGGACGCTGGAACAGATGCGGAAGCGGCTGAACGCCAATCCTGTCCCGTTGTTTCTTCCAATGGGGGCCGAACATGGGTTTACTGGAATTATCGATCTGATTCGTCAAAAAGCTTTGTACTTCGATTCGAATTCGATGGGGCAGGCCATTGAGGAAAAGGAGATTCCCCAGGAGTACATGGATCTGGCAGCCGAATGGCGGGGCAAGCTGATTGATACGATTGCCGAACGCGATGATGCCGCGATGGAGCAATATTTTGCTGAAGGAGATCTTCCCGAAGAAACGATTCATCGGCTGCTGCGGGAGGCGACGATTGCCGGTGATTTGCAACCGACGTTCACAGGTTCTTCGTTGCATTACATTGGGGTGCAGCCGGTTCTGGATGGCGTGGCCCGTTATCTTCCCAGTCCGCTTGATATCCCGCCGGTGAAAGCGATCAATCGGAATCCGAAACCGAAAAAAACGGATCCGGCGGAAATCCTGTGTTCTCCCAGAACGGACGAACCGCTGGCGGCACTCATTTTCAAAATTGTCGCGGACAAACATGCTGATCTGTGCTTTGTGCGGGTCTATTCCGGAGTGCTCAAATCCGGGTCGCGACTGCTGAATCCCCGTACGGGAAAGAAAGAGTTTTGCAGCCAGATCTGGCATATCCAGGCGGATGCCCGCGAAAAGATCGAAACCGATTTTGTGGAAGCGGGGGATATCTGCGGAGTGATCGGCCCTAAAGACGTGGCCACGGGCGATACGCTCTGCGAGCAGGCCCATCCGCTCATGCTGGAATCGATTGCATTTCCGGAAACCGTGATTTCGATGGCGGTGGAACCGGAAACGAATGCGGATCGCAAGAAGCTGGAAGACGCCCTGGTCCGGCTCTCCCGGCAGGATCCCACATTCAATGCTAAAATTCATGAGGAAACCGGTCAGACGCTGATCAGTGGAATGGGAGAGCTTCACCTGGAGATTCTCAAGGAGAAATTGCAGCGGGATTTCAATCTGAACGTTCGTGTGCATCGTCCGCGCGTCTCGTACCGCGAGACCGTCAAAGGGACTTCCGAAGCGGAAGAAACCTTCCAGCGTTCGAGTGCGGGAGAGACATCTTTCGCGAGCGTGAAAGTCCGGATCGAACCGTTCCAGTCCGAACAGGCGATTACCGTGATCTCCGCGCTGAAACCAGAAACATTGCCACCGGAACTGGATTCCGTTTTGCGAGAAGCAGTGAAAGATTCCGCGCAGGCGGGGGGTGTTCTGGGGTATCCGCTGCTGCAAGTGAAGTTAACGATTCTCGACGTGGGGTATCGCCAGGGAGAAACAACCGAAGAAGCCTTACGGGCAGCTGCTGCCCATGCAGTGCAGAGTGCCCTGACTCAGGCGGACATCGGCCTGCTGGAACCGATCATGAAAGTGGAAGTGGTGACGCCATCCGAATTTGTCGGGAACATTCAGGGAGACTTGAATCAGCGCCACGCCAAAATTTTTTCCAGCGAACACCGCGGGCACCTCACCGCACTGGAAGCGGAAGCACCGCTGGCCCGTATGTTCGGTTACTCCTCGCACGTTCGCAGCCTGTCGCAGGGACGGGCGTCGTACTCGATGGAACCGCTCAAATATGATCTCGCCCCTCAAAGCGTGCTGGATGAAATGCGGGGTTGAAAGCGTTTTCTAGACCAGTTTGGGCTTTGCTCTATCACGCTCGACCTTAAATTCCCTGTATTTCATCAGGATCGACGTGAGACACCATTTGACACTCCGCTCTAAAGGGATCGGTCCGGGAGGCATTGTCAAAAAAGCCCTGTTTCCCTGTGTCACTGGCTTTGCCAGTCCCGATGAATGTGCAAATGAGTCGGGATCATTTGCTTGAGAAGGAAAACCAAACCTCCCGCAGGTGGCCCAGGTTGCTTGGCAAGTTTTGATTGCTGACGCAGCCCCGCAGATCAGGCATTGTCTGGTAAAAACGGGGCGTTGTTTTCGATCGGGGCATTTTTCGATTCGACGTTCCTGATTGCCCTGCGATGCATGACCTGCTTCACTGCTTGCGAATCCAAACGGCGACCATCACCCGTTCGACAAGAGTCGTTTTGCACAAAAAGTCGAGGTAAGTCCATGAAGCAGGGTCCGCTGTGCGGACCGTCCATAGTGGTCCGCACAGCGGACCCTGCACTTTTGGTGCAAAGCCGGCAAGAGCGGTCTGCTCACTCAGGATCTCTGGTACGTTATTGGAAAGGCCAATCCCCCAGAGTCGATATTGAACCGTGTTTCACGGACTCAGATTGAAATCGAAGTGATTTCTAGAAGGGTTATCTGAAACCGTTGCCGCGAGGGGCGACTTCTGGCTGCTGCCATACTTTGCGGGAAGCAGCAGCTTTGACCGGTTCTGATCTCCCGGGTACTCCATCGGTTCCTGCTCAGATTCAGGGGGGACTTCGACCTTGGTGGCCAGGACGATGTAGTCACCCGCCGCTGCTCCATCTCGAGCATCGTAAGTTGTTAAGAAGTATTGGCCGGAAGAGTCCGTTTTCCCAGTGGCAACGGGATTGCCTTGCAATGATACGAAGTTGACCACCGCATCCGCGACCGGACTTCCCCGGTACGTAATCGTGCCCGTGACCTCGAAGACGGGAACGCGGCCTTTCATTCGAGCCGACGAACCACATCCAAGCCCCCCCAGAACCATCCCGGCAACGAGAATAAACCCCATCACGCGATGCATCTCGCGAAATCCACTTCTGTGTAAATAAGAATGAAAATCAATTACTTCGATCAGAATTTCGACAGTGAGCCGTCCAGTCGGGACCGGACCACCCACTGAGTCGTCCAGACATTGCCTGATGTTCCTGGTGGAAATTTACGGCTGTACATGAAGAGGGGATTGTCAGGCAGAATCTGCGGCAACCTGGGTGCAGTCTGATTTAAAATTCACCGATGACTTCGCCCCCGTCGACTGTTCCCAAGGCCCCCCAGACGCCATAGGGACTCGGCCCGTTCACTGGAGAGGCAACGGTCGTATTCCCTGTGTTGATATTCTCGTTGACAAAGCGGACGGACCCGTCACCCATCAGCACCTGGACACCTCCCGCGTGACGGCTGGACGGATCGAAAACGCCGTCGGACTGATCGCTTGTGCCATTGAGAGCATTCGGGTGGTTGGGTCCCAGCACGGTGGTACACCCCGTGTAGGCGGGCGTTCCATCAGCCCAACGTATGCCCGAACTCCGAATCACGCTCGCACTCGTAACGTTTCCGGAGGAATCGACCTGGCCATAGATTAACGAGGGATTGCCTCGAAAGGTATCGCCAAATCCTGCGGTCATGGCTCCGTCCCTGATGTTTGTAGCCCCTGCCTGGGCCTTAACTCGCTCACCGATGGCAATGGTGTTTGTCAGGCCGTCCGTCACATCCCGGCCCCGCATACATCGGCCAAAAACAGTGCCGCCGCCTAAGGTATCTTTATCTCCAAGAGAGGGAAACATTCCCCGCATACCTCGTCCTCCAGCGTTTCCGACCCAGCGGTTGTTGTTCTGAATCGAGTCTCCGCGGCTGAAGGCATAGTTGCAGGTGGCCTGCGGCGCTTGGTTGGAATCCGGATCGGACGGACACAGAAACACCGCAACCCTCTGAAAGAACGGCTTGAAGTTGTTGTCCCACGGGGTCCCGCCACAGGGGGCGTAATTGGTCGTCCCGTTCATTGAGGCAGCCGTTCCCCCGGCGAAAATCATGTTGTACAAAGCCGATTGATCGATGTACGGCAACAACGAGACATTGGCGCTGTATCGCCTGCAATGCCCCCCTGTTGGATCTCCGATCATCGCTCCGGGCGGAAAAATGTTTTGCACGTCATGATAGTTATGCAGAGCCAGCCCGTACTGCTTGAGATTATTTTTACACTGCGAGCGGCGAGCGGCTTCGCGGGCCTGCTGGACCGCAGGCAACAGCAGCGCGATCAGAGTCGCAATGATCGCAATAACGACCAGAAGTTCGATGAGGGTAAATCCGGATGTTGAGCGTCGGGACATGAACGTAAAATTTCTCACAAAGGCTCCATCGAGCCACCCATTCCGGTCTCCGCCAGTGGAGTGGAGTATGTGCCCCAAAGGCAGGCCTGAACTTCTTTATCCACATTCTCCGGGGGCTAACGGTCTGTATGTCGCGAAGAGAGTGGGGACGTTACGTCTAAAATTGGAATTTATGGAAATTTCACAGAGAGAATGCTAAAATGATGTTATTTATGTACTCGAACCCAAGGACACTTGACGATTGTTCAGTGTTCCCAGGCATTCGCAGACGGTATTCTTCAAGAGCATTTAGCACGTCTGTTCAGGGAGATTGGCTTTAAAAATTTGTGTTGGCAATTCAGAATATTCGAGTGAAGTGGTTTTGAGACTTGGACTCTTTCAAAATGAACAATTCATCCGATTCCATTGCTCAATCACAGTCTCGGTCGGTTCGTGACATGTCGCGCGCGGACTCGCGTGAACTTATGGCGGTCAATTGGGCGAAAGCTCAGCCGTCGCTGACCGCATTCCTGATCGCCTCGACGCCCCAGTTCTCCGATGCGGAAGACCTGCTGCAGGAAGTGGCCGCCGAGATTGCGCGGCGGTTCGATGATTATAATCCCGCGCGGCCGTTTCTCCCGTGGGCGCTGTGGGTGGCAAAAATCAAAATTGCCGACTTCTATCGCGCTCGGGAACGGAGCCCAGTCAGGTTCATCGGGGAGTCGATCGATGCCCTGAGCGAAGCCTGTGAGCGTGTGCAGGCCACACTTTCCGAAGAGAAATGGGCTCTTGAAAAATGCCTGAGGAACTTGACGGGGCGCTCCCGGCAATTGTTACAGCTGCGCTATTTTGAAGATTTGACGCCGCAGGAGATCAGCAGTCGGGTCGGTATGACATCCGGGGCGGTGCGCATCGCCCTGTTGCGAACCCGATCAGCGCTCCTCGCCTGTGTGAGATCGACGATGTCAAATGCCCAGAAGTCCCATGAATGACGCCGAAGCCTTTGAACTGATTGACGCTCATCTGGACTGTCAGCCTCTGACCGAGGAACAGTCCGACGCCTTGACGGCCTGGATCAAGGGAGACCCCCGCAAGGCAGACGAGGCTTTTTCCCGGATCTTTCTGCACTCCTATTTGCGCATGCGTTTGCAGGCGGGGCTCCTCTCTGACGGCGCGGAACTGGCCTTGCTCTCCGACTCGGCATCAGCAGTCCTGCCGGATTTCGCGGGCAGGAGACTGGTCGCAGCTCCCGCTCCGGAGCGACGACGAATGGTTCGCACCAAGATCCTGCTGCTCGTCGCGGGATGCATTCTGGCGAGTGGGATCTCCTATTCGATCCTGCATCGCTTCAACGTGATGCCTGTGCTGAAACCACCGGTCGACAAGCTCTTTGCCTACGAGGGATTCGATTACCCTGCCACCATGCTGCCTGCCGATTTCAGCAATGACGATCGCTGGCCGACTTCCGGAGGTCTGCAAAATCTTGCTGGCGGGATCGGCTGGTCTGATCCCTGGCAGGAAACGGATTCCAAAGTGGCCATCATCATGGACTATTCCCAAAAAGGCTTGCACTGGGAATCCAATGATATGCGGAAATTCGGCCCCCTGGGATATTCCGATTCCCGGGGGAACGTGCTGCTTTTTTCCGGAAATCAGATGCGGACCGCGACCAGCCCCCGCTCTGTTTCAGCACGCAAATTTCGGATCGAAGACTTTCCTGAGTCAATGCGGGATGGCGCGGAACTCGGCGCGGACGGTTCCGTCGTCTGGTTCAGTTTTCTGGCGCAGTCTTCCGTCAGTTCGGCCGAACACAACAGGTATTCTTATCTCATGATCGGGAGCAAAGAGGTCTCCGGGTTTCGCATCGGTAAGCTGGGGGCGGTACCGCTGGGAAACTGGGCTGCGGTTGGCCTCTTGACGGGTGCGGAAGTGAACCTGCGCTCGAGTATGTACCCGTCGGGGGAGATGGTTTTCCTGGTGACGCGGATTGTGTTCCGGCCTGGCCCGGAACACGCCACGGTCTGGATCAATCCTCGATTAAATCTTGAACCTGCGGAAGAGGACGCCTCCATGCGGTTGCAGGTGCCCGATTTTCGGTTCAGTGGCCTCGCCATTCGTGCCAATCACTCGGCCGACTTTGACGAAATCCGCTTCGGCAGCACATTCCGGTCCGTAACTCCCGTGCATCAGAGATGATGAAAATGGGTTCCGGCAGTCCCCGGAAGGTGGGTCAGCAGCCCGGTGAATTTCCAGGCGAGGCTGCATTCCGGCGGAACGTCTGATTTGCAGCAGCCCTCACCTTCCGGGCCTCGACCGCACCACCTCACCTGCGTCGCTGGGTGCCGTTTCCGTCGGTCATGCATCGCATGATGGTGATTGACGTGGAATCCAAACAAGACGATTCGAAAAAAATGACGCGCCGTTTGTGTCAGGCGATGCCAGACCTATGGATTCGGTTTTCCGTCCAGAACGGCGGCGATTTTTTCGTGCGACATCACGGTCTGCCGAATCACCAGAAGCGGACCGATGACCGCCATCGTTCCCCCTTCCCCGTCAACATTGAACCATCGTCCGATCTCTTCAGTGCTCTCCAGCGAGGCCATCACCTCTTGTGAAGAACGTGTTGGAAAGGCCAGTTTCCGGATGTCGTATACTTTCGTGATCATTCGATCTTCAGCGAAACCCACCGGCCGGATTTTGATGACTTCATCCTCGATCTCGAACGATAACTTCAATGGATGCAGGGCGATCTGCAATGTTTCACGCACTGGTCGGGATTTTCCGTCCAGGGTTATGACCGCATCCCCAACCTCCTTCAGGGCCTGTGGACTGAGCCAGTAGGGGATGCCCTGTGATCCCAGAACCTCGCTGAAAAAATCTTTCAGAGAAATTTTGCCCTGATGCGGGCTGGACATCGTGTCCAGGGATTTTCGCAAGCCTGCTTCCGTTGTTTCGAACGGCAATGAAGAGAGTGGATGGCCGCTGGAAACGGATGCCAGTTGAAGGAACAGGTTTTCAATCTGTTCATGCACGTTTCGGGATTGCCTGATCGTGATGACTCCCTGTTCGGTGGAAAGGATCTCTCCTCCTTCGCCATCGAGTTTTTTCCACGGGCCACTGGTGGTCCAGATGAGGACTTGAGTGAGCTGATCAGAATCGGACATCAGCGAGCCCAGACTGGTGAGCGGGTACTTCCTGACAACGAAATGTGCAGCTTCCTCGAGGTCTGTCAGAAACAGGATTCTTCCGGCATCATCCACGCGATGCTGGATGCCGGGAGTTATCGATTCACAAAGAAGATTGAGAACAGACCGCAGGCTGATGCCGTCGAAATTGAGCGTGACTTTCACCTTGTGAGCGCCTTCGGCAACTACGCTGGGATCAAGCTTCATGTCCAGATGTTCCTGCTCGGCAAGTTGTCCGATGACATCTTCGAACGCGGTTTCGTTGACGTGAATGCGGGACTTCTGGAGAAACCGTTCATTGCCGGGACGCACCGCAGATGACGAAGCACAATTCAAAATGATGACGCAGGTGATGGCCCCAAACACAGCAGCAGAAACGTTTCGAAAGGCAAACATCCTTCCTCCCCTGATCAGTGCCCCTTTATTTGCGAATCATATCCGAGTTGCGCGCTTATGAAAGACATTCGCGAAAATCACGGATTGAACGGCGGTAAGCCGGAAGAACAAGTGACGTAGGTCAGGTCAGTTTGTAGGGTGTGGTCGAGGCCGGATGGAGGGGGGTGCTGCAAGTCAGACGTTCTGCTGGAAGGCGGTTTCATCTGGAATCAGAACAGCCGCTGACCCACCTTCGGGGAACGCTTCACTCCCGGTGGGTCTGCGGACGGTCAAACGGAATGGGGGCCTCCGTTTGAAATGACATTCATCCTGCCAGGAGGCTCTCCCGTCCCGTCCTTGACCACACCCTACGCGCCCGCAATTCAGAAAAGGGAACGCACCGGCTTTCTCGAACCGTTGGAAGCTCCCGATCTCCGCGGCCAGCCCCACCGCCGTCACCAGTTGCACTCCCATGGAGCGCACGTTCGTACTCATCGGGCCAGCACGTTTCTGGCTCTGGAGTGACGGGAAACCATCACTCTCACCCACGACCACCGCGTGATCGCTGGCCCGTCCATTCTGTCTACGAACCGACCTGCCCTACGTCATTTCAACAGGTTCTAATCGTTCAGCTCGATGACCACATCTTTCGTCCCCGATTCCGGAACAGTGATCTCAATTGTCGTGGTCGACAGACTTCCATACTTTTGGGGAAGATAAGAGACCTCTTTGGATCCTTGGGGAGGGCCGCTGGGATCATTGGGATTGGGAATCGTCTCCACGGATTTCTTATTGACGGTGACTTGATACGATCCGGGAGGAGCTCCATCGCCAGTCTCAAATGTGGAAAGTGTGAATTTTCCATCCGCTTTCGAAATGGCGTAGGCTGCGGAATCGGTGGCTGATGCGGGGACAAAATTGATTTGAGCTTTTTCGACCGGCTCTCCCTTGTACATGACAATTCCCGAGACGGGAACTGTTTGAGGACGCTTGGCGGCCCACCGATCCTTTCCCTGGTTGCATCCCGTCACGAGTGCCATCAGCGCGGCAACCAAAACCGAAAAATGTATTCGCATCTTTCTCTCCAGAAGCAAGTCCATGGCGAGGAGCCGTCACGGTTAGGAAAGACCTGAGTCATTGCTCCAAAGTGTTGCTGACCGCACGTGAAAAAAACTGACAATCTGCCCCGTCCCGCTTATGGAATGAGGCTTCCGATTGTTCGCGAGTTTTGATCGCAATTAAAATTCTCCAACGACTTCGCCGCCACTCTTGCTTCCCAAGGCTCCCCAGACTCCATAAGGGCTCATGCCGCTCACGCTCAAGGAATCGATCCCGAGGTTTCCGGTATTGATGTTTTGGCTGATAAACCGGACGCTCCCATCTCCCATCAGGACCTGAACGCCTCCGACGTGCTTGCTTCCAGCGGAGTAAAGACCGTTCTGACCTTCGTGGCTGACGACGGAACAGCTGGGGGAATTCGGAGGAAGAACGGTATTAAATCCCTGTACCCCCACTCCACCATCCGCCCAGCGATCTCCCCCGAAGTCACGCAATGTCGTTGCGGTGTATTGGCGTGTGGCTGTGTTGAAGTTAGAACGGCAATCGTTTGGGACCGTCGCCCCGGAAATGATTGCGACCCACCCAATATCGTTCGTGGCGATGGGAAATGTTCTTTCCGCCATTAAGATGGTATTGCTGGTTCCATCGGTGATCGCAGCAATATTGACGCTGCTGTTATAGCCAAAAACTCCTCGGGGATTGGAGAGATTTGCGTTTCCAGAGTCACCGACGCAAAAGGCATAGCTGTCATTTCCCAACTGGTTATTGGCATGATGCTGGCTATCGGAAGGGCAGACCAGCATGGGAATTTTGGCTGTCCAGGGGGTATATGCTGCCAGCCAGGTACCGGGGCCAAAAGGGGGATAGGTCGTTCCGCCAATGGTGAGTGCGCTGGAGATCTGATTGAAGAGGGGAGCCTGATCGATATAGGGAAGCATGCCGATCATGCCGCTTCCACGCCCCCAGTTTCCCTGGCTGGAATCGCTTTGACCGGTAGGATAAGTCCCGCCAGTGCGATAGGGAAACACTTTATAGACGTCATGGTAGTTATGCAGTGCCAATCCCAGTTGTTTGAGATTATTTTTGCACTGAGACCGCCGAGCTGCTTCTCGTGCCTGCTGAACGGCTGGCAGGAGCAGGGCAATCAGAACAGCGATAATGGCAATGACCACCAGCAGTTCAATCAGTGTAAAGCCTTTTCGTTTTCTCTCTTTATTGAAACACACGGACATCACCGATCCCCCCTCCACGAAAAAACGAACAGCAACAATCACGTCGCACGCGACGCAACAGTTGCTCGCAAAAAAATAATTCACACAAGAATTATCTTAGGTGATGAATTCAAGAACAGGCAATTCGCAAATCGCCCAATTCCAAAAAAACCACCATAAAATCTTACCAAAAAACATGTTATAAAAAGTCAACTCTTGCTGAATTCCGGGAGGAGGGAAGACATCTCTGTTTCCTGGACATTCCTCAACGGAGTGGCGAGTTCTCGAACAAAGCCGGAATGGGCGTTCCAGACATTCGGCCCAAGCAGGTTCCGTTGTTGTTCGAAGTCCATCCGCAAGCATGGATTTCTTTGAGCAAGCTGGAGGATCCGGTTGAGAAATTGACGTCCCCCGACCAATTCATCAGAAAATGCCTGTCATCAGACAATGCCTGACGGTGTGGCTGGAGATCGTCATCCGTGGAATTTGCCGCAGCCGCCGGGGTTGTTACACTGATATAAAGCTCTCCGCAGCAATGATGTGTGTGGAGACCGGTTCTGTCTTCAGCAAAATCTCTTGCGTCAATTTTCAGGACTCCGTCATGTCATCTCATGCAAAGCCTGCTCCCCCCGCTGAACCGGCAGCGATTGCCGGTCCTCCCGTTAAAGACCATAACAAGCCCGAGCCGCAAATCAACAAGCTCTTCCGGTTGCAGATCAAGAACGGGGCATCCGACCTGCACTTGCAGACGAACAAGCCCGCGATGTTGCGGGTCAAGGGGGAGATTCGTGAGTTGAACATGCCTCCCATCACGGAAGAGCAGATGTGGGCGATGTTCTACGAAGCCATGGACGACCGCAACAAGCGGATTATGGAGCACGATGGCGGGGCGGACTTTGCCCACATCGTCCCGCATGAAGGCCGGAACTGGCGTTTTCGCGTGAACCTGTTCAAGCAACTGGGGCTGCCGGGAATGGTGGCTCGAAAAATCGAGCAGTCGATTCCCCCATTTGAAGGGCTGTATCTTCCCCCCATTATGGAAGAACTCTGCAAGTATGACCAGGGAATGGTGCTGCTGGCAGGGGTGACGGGATCGGGAAAATCGACCACGATTGCGTCGATGCTCAATTGGATCAATCAGAATTACCGCAAGCACATGCTGACGATTGAAGACCCAATCGAATTCGTCTATACGGCGGACAAGTGCCTGATCAATCAGCGTGAGATCGGCATGGACGTGGTGGATTTTCATATCGCCATGAAACATGCGGTGCGGGAAGACCCGGACATCATCCTGGTGGGGGAAATGCGGGACCAGGAAACCTTCGAAACCGCCATTCATGCTGCCGAAACCGGCCATCTGGTCTATGGAACGATTCACGCTTCCAGTGCTCCGGGAACGATTCAGCGTATTCTTGACCTGTTCCCCCAAAGCATGCACAGTGCCATTCGGGCCAGTATGGGGATGAACATGAAGGCCATCGTCGGACAGAAGCTGCTCAAGACGATTGTCGACAAACCAAGTCGCGTCCCGATTGTGGAAATCATGCTGTTCAATGCCACGGTGCGAAAACTCGTGCAGGAATGCATGGATGAAAAACTTTCCGCAGCGATTCGGATCGGCAAAGATGAAGGGATGCAGGTGTTCAATGATTCGTTGTATGACTTTGTCCAGCGGGAACTGATTGCGCGGGCCGCCGCCTTTGAAATTTCGCCCAATGTCGAAGAACTCAAGATGATGCTCAAGGGGATCCAGGTGAAGGCGCCCGCAATCCTCTAAGTTCCTGTTCTTTTCCAGGCAAGACGTGAAATTTGAGGGGGCGGCATTGCGGGAAACAATCGAAGGTTTTGCCGCCGTGCGGCTGTTGTCCGAAACGATTCTGAACCAGAAGTCAGGCAAACCTGTGATCGACTTGAATTCGTCAACCGCCTGGATGTGGACTCGTACCGTCGTGGCAGCCATGCTGATCGCCCTGGCTGGGTCAGCCCGTGAACTCGTGGCCCAGCCCCCCCCCGCACCAACGGATGCCGCTTCTCCGGCAGGAACTCCAGCACCTGGAACACCGACATCGGCGGTGATGCCCGGATCAACCGCGAATGGCGGCAAGTTTCCTCTCATTCAGGACCCATTCCTGCGGGGAAATACGATTCCTTCCCGACCGGACCATCCGAACATGCAGGTCCAGGGGGCTCCGGAAGTTGGCCGCTATCTCGCGGACTGGAAGCTGGTGTTCATGGTCGGTGCCTTTCTATTCTGGCTGCATTATGCCAACTGGGTTCATGAAGACAGCCGCGGATTGAAAGTCCGTCCGGACTACTGGAACAGCTGGATGCTGGTGGGGGGAGTGGTGGCCATTCTCGCGAGCTTACTGCTGCCGACCTTCACCGTGGGCGCGGGGGGACTGGCGCTGGCACTGGGATGTCCATTAGGGCTGTACGTCTGGGAGCGCAATCAGCGTGTTCCGGAGAGCCGCCGGGTCATGACGCCGGCACATCTGGAAAACTGGTCCCGCCGTCAACTGGCTCGCGTGGGGATTCAATTCAATCGTAAGGAGCGGATCGATCCGAGCATGGGGCCGCCGATCACTTTTCTGGGCAAGTCCCGGACCGGCCAGAAAGATGCCAGCCGCTCCAAGCAGGTGGAGGCTTCCAAGGGATATGTGGCCGCGAAGGAACTGGTCTACGATGCCCTGCTTCGCCGGGCGACGGACATTCACCTGGAACCTAAAGAAGCGGAAATGGCGGTGCGTCTGCGGATCGACGGAGTGATGTTTCCCGCGGAATCGTTCGACAAACCGACCGGCGACGCGGTTTCCAATATCATCAAAGTGCTCTGTGCCATGGACATCACGGAACGCCGCCGCTCCCAGGACGGCAGTTTCGCCGCGATGCTGGACAACCGCGAAATTGATTTTCGTGTCGCTTCGCAGGGGACGCGGCATGGCGAAAAAATCAGTATGCGTATTCTGGATCAGTCCAATTCCGTCAACAAGTTGTCGCAACTGGGAATGCGGAAGGCTGTTCAGGACAAGTTGTCGGAAGTCATTAACCAGCCCCACGGGCTGTTTCTGGTCTGTGGTCCGACGGGAGCGGGAAAATCGACGACGCTGTATACGGCAATCAACGAACTCGATGCATTCGAAAAGAATATTATCACTGTCGAAGATCCCGTTGAATACAAGATGCCCAATGTGACCCAGATTGAAATCAATACGAAGGGGGGAACGACGTTCGGGCAGTCTTTGCGCAGCATTCTGCGTCAGGATCCGGATGTCGTGATGATCGGTGAAATCCGTGATGAAGAGACCGCGAAAATTGCCTGCCAGGCAGCCAATACCGGGCACATGGTCTTCTCCACAGTCCATGCCAACGATTCCATTACCGCGCTGTATCGGATTATGGATTTGAAGGTGGAACCATTCATGCTCTCCACGGCGGTTTCCGCGATTCTGGCCCAGCGACTGGCCCGCCGGTTGTGCACGCAGTGCCGCCAGGCGTACGCTCCCACTGCGGAATTGTTGAAAACGGTCGGTCTGCCCCCGGGAAAAATCAAAGAATTTTATCGCGCCCCGGAAGGAGAAAATCCCTGCACCAAATGCGGCGGAACCGGGTATCATGGGCGAATCGGGGTCTACGAATTTCTGTATCTGAACGATCGGATGAAAGACCTTGTCCGGGACAATGCCGCCATGTCGGCCATTCGCAACGAAGCCCGAAAAGATGGCATGTTGTACATGGCGGAAGAAGGGCTTAGACTCGTGGTCCGGGGAGTTACGTCCATCGAGGAAATTCGTCGGGTCGTCAAATAAAGCGTTTCATTCCAGGCACTCTCAGAAAATTTCGGTTAAAGGAGCGACAACATGCCCTTATTTGAAATCGAAACGACGGCCCACATCATGATTGGCTGGGCGGAAAGCAGCGATCAGGCGCGGCAGTTCGCCCAGGAACATTATCCCGAAGAAGAAATTACCCGTCTCACCAAACGTCCCCGGGATGTCTGGGTGATTTCCAAACGCCTGCTCGGCCTGGAGTCGGTCACGGACCCCTGTGACACTGCCCGGGACTGTCTCTCCAAGGCTTCCGGCGATAAAGTCCATGCCATTCGTCTCTACATGCACGAAACCGGCGCCGACCTGCATGAAGCGCAGAAAACCATTGAAACCAACATGTCGCTGGGCTGGTAAGACGGATTGTTTATTCAACATGCTGCTGCTGTATGGCTGAAGGGGCTCTTTTCGGAACCGGTGCGGAGACGATTTCTTCACCGGTGGGAATCGCGGAAATCCTCAACTCATCGTCGCAGCGTAACGCTTCATAAGGAACAGGCATGACGGAACTCAACCGCCCCGGGACAGACGAAGCCATTGACAAGCTGGGAAAAGCATACGAAGAGATTCGTTCCCAGATGTCGAAAATCATCGTGGGGCAGACCGAAGTCATTGATCAATTGCTGATTGCCCTGTTCAGCCGGGGGCATTGCCTGCTGGAAGGAGTTCCGGGATTGGCGAAAACGCTGATGATCAATTCGCTGTCCCGGTGCCTGACGATGACCTTCAGCCGGATCCAGTTCACCCCGGATCTGATGCCGGCGGATATCACCGGAACGGACGTGCTGGCCACCAACCGGGAAACCGGGGAACGGGAGTTCAAGTTTATTAACGGTCCGCTGTTCCATAACGTGGTGCTGGCGGACGAAATCAATCGAACTCCGCCCAAGACGCAGTCGGCCTTGCTGGAAGCGATGCAGGAACGCCAGGTCACGGTCGGAATGACCCGGCATCCGCTGCCCGATCCATTTTTCGTGCTGGCCACACAGAATCCGATTGAACAGGAAGGGACATATCGTCTCCCGGAAGCTCAGCAGGATCGCTTCATGTTCAAGGTCTTCGTGGACTATCCCTCGTACGAGGAAGAGAAACTGATTGCCATGCAGACGACAGGCAACCGGTCCACCGAACTGGCCCCGGTGCTCAATGGAGAAGAGATCATCAAGTTGCAGGAACTGGTTCGCGAAGTGCCGATTACAGACCATCTTATCGATTACGCACTGGCCCTGGTCCGGCAGACGCGGATCGGTCAGCCGGGTGTTCCGGAATTTGTGAACGAATGGCTCAGTTGGGGGGCCGGTCCCCGAGCCGTTCAGTATCTCGTGCTGGGGGCCAAAGCCCGGGCCTTGCTGAAAGGCCGGACTTATGTCTCCACCGAAGACTTGCAGGCCATGGCCGCCCCTGTTCTTCGACATCGCATCGTCACGAATTTTTCAGCGGAATCCGAAGGAATCACCACGGATACCGTGATCGGCAAACTTCTGGAAGCCACTCCATCCAGGGAGGGAGAACTCACCAGCGATCCCCGGATGAAAGCCATTTTTTCCGCCCCGGTCGCCAAATCCTGACGGTGATGTCCTGGGGGCCTCCTGACAACCAGGGGACTGATGGAACCTGTCCCCGGCTGGATGGTCCGCGACAAGGGGCCGATTCACTTTCTGACATGCGACAATAGTCTGGCCATGGCGAAATCCGAACTTGAGCAACGACTTTCTCCCGAAGCCCTGGCGCGGATCTCGCGGCTGGAAGTCGAAGCCCGCCATGTGGTCGAAGGGTTTCTCACCGGCCTGCATCGCAGCCCATTTTTCGGACAATCCATCGAATTCGTCCAGCATCGGGAATACGTTCCGGGCGACGATATCCGCCGGATCGACTGGAAAGTCTGGTCCAAAACCGACAAATACTATCTGAAGCTCTACGAAGAAGAGACGAATCTGCGGACGACGATTCTGGTCGACGGCAGCGAGTCCATGCTGTTTCGTTCCGGAAAACGAAACAAATATGATTCAGCCTGTTCAATCGCAGCAGCCCTGGCGTACCTGCTGCTCCGGCAGCAGGATGCTGTCAGCGTTTCGGTCTTTGACGAAATCTTGCGTATCCGGGCTCCTTCCCGCAGTGCACAGCAGCACCTGGGGACGATCCTTTCCGTCCTGGCGGTTGAGCCCACGCACAGCAAGACCGATGTTTACGGCATTCTGCGGAAAGTGGCGGATGAGAAATCCCAGAAGGGGATGGTTGTGCTGATTTCCGATTTCTTTACAGATCGGGACGATCTCTTCAAAGGGCTCAAACTGCTGCGCCAACGAGGGCATGACGTCCTGCTGTTTCATATCCTGGACGATGAAGAACTCGATTTCACGTTCGCGGGCACAACCCGGTTCGAGGGGCTGGAGGAGACCGGAACCCTCACCTGCGACCCGAAATCACTCCGCGAGGGATACCAGCAGGCGATGCAGGCGTTCCTTGACGACATGCGCCGCCGCAGCGCTCAGAACATTATTGATTATCAGGTCATCCGCACCAGCGCCCCGCTGGATGCCGCACTTCGGTACTATATGAATCACCGTCTGGGTATGGGGGCAAAACATTAACCGGCGATTGAAAAACGCGTCGGCAGAAGCGTGTTCTATCACGCTCGGCCTTGAATTCCTTGTCTTTCACCAGGATTCACGTGAGACACCATTCGCAACTCCGCTCTAGAAAAAACAATTTTCAGACTGATGCAGGGAATGTCTTGGCAATGCAACCACTGGCCCGTCCGCTTTCTTCCTGTTCATCTTCCGGACAGATCTTCAGTTTGCTCGTCTGGGGTTTCCTGGGACTCGTTGCCCTGCTTCCGCGCCCTGCCCAGGCCGAGCACGACGGCAAAGTGCAGGTTCTCTTGCTGGGGGACAGCACGATCGAGGGATCGATTCCGAGAATCACCAATCCCCAGGGACCGCATGTCGAACAGATGATTGAACTGCTGGCGGCAGCCGAGGGAGACCTGCCCCCGATTCATGTGATCAATAAAGGACTGAGTGGTGAATACATTCAGCGGCTGATCGACTCCGGACGATATGACCGTGAGGTCCCCGGGCTTCCCGGGATCGACTATGTCTTCATCCGGTATGGCTTGAATGACCACGGCCGCCGAATGGATTTCACAACGAATTTTGGCCCGGACTTTCAAGGATTGATCGGGCGGCTCCGCAAAGATCATCCCCAGGCAAAAATGATCCTTATGTCGGTCATCCCGTATTTCGACGAAGCAGGAAGTGAAGAAATCAATCGGATTGTCCGGCAGGTCGTGGAAAAAGAACAATTGCCGTTCTTTGATATCTATCCCGCCTATGCCAGGGCTCTCCAGCAGCAGGGAGCCAATTCACTCAATTATCGCCGATATCCGATTGATCAGGTTCCGGAAAAGTACCAGGCACTCGTCAAACCCTATGTCCACGGGGAACGGGTCGTTGTGATGGACAACGAACTCGATGCCGTGCTGGGACACCTGCCCGGCTGGTATGGCGACCGGCATCCCAACCTGGCAGGCTATAACGTCATTGCCGTGGAGACCGCAAAATATCTCGCTGAAATGTTGAGGGCGAAGAAATCAGCCCCGTAATCGGCGTTGCACAAAACGTCGCGGCAGGTTCATTCAGCAGGCCCGCTGTACGGACCAGTGTGGATTGTGAGTGGTCCGCACAGTCTGTCATTGATACCTCTCTTCTTTCCATTTCGATATCCTGCGGGAAAATCGGGAGCAGGTGCTGCCCCCAGGGATGATGTAGCGGTGATGAAATGGCGATCGTGGAAGTGCGTTGTGAAGTCGGTGCCGACCAGGTGGGGCGGCTGGATCAACTTGTCCAGTCGTTGACGGCCCGATCCCGCGCGGAGGTTCGTGGACTACTCCATCATGGCCTGATTCAGCTCAATGGCAAGATCTGTAAAAAGGGAGGAATTCCGGTCACGCCCGGAAATGTGGTCGTGGTGACGCATGACCCGCACACGCGATACAAGGAACCCGCCCGGCAGCCTGCTCCCAGTTCGTTCGACGTGATTTTCGAAGATGATCAACTCCTGGTCGTGAATAAATCCGCAGGAATTCTCAGCGTGCAGACCGATGCTGGTGGGAAAAAAACGCTGGTTGATGCCGTCACCCAATACCTCCGCCGCCGTCACAAATCGGCCCGGGCTGTTCCTGTTCATCGCCTGGACCGGGATACCTCGGGATTGCTTGTGCTGGGAAAATCGGATCGCATTGCGCAGGCCCTGATTGATCAGTTCCGGGTGCGAAAAGCAGAACGGGAATATGCCGTGATCGTGGCTGGAAAAGTTCAGCGGGCCAGCGGAACGTTCAAAACATATATGGCGACTTCCAGACGTCTGCAACGGTATTCCGTGCGGCCGGGAGAAAAGGGAGAACTGGCGATCACGCATTACCGTGTTGAACGGCATCTGCGGCAGGCGACCTACCTGCGGGCGAGGCTGGAAACCGGCCGCCGCAATCAGATTCGGGTTCATTTTGCGGAAGTCAGCCATCCAGTCCTGGGAGATCAGCGCTATCGTCCCGATCTGGCGGCCCATCCGGGCTGGAAAGCCAAACGCCTGGCCCTTCATGCCGCTGTTCTGGGATTCGACCATCCAGGAACAGGAAAGCCGGTCCGATTCGAAGCCCCGTTACCACGTGAATTTGAACGCTTTCTGATCAGCCAGCAATGATCCGTGAGGGCTGTCCGCGCGGCGGATTCTGCCGGACTTGAGCGAAAATTTTTATTTTTCGTCCAATAATCGGGGTTGCAATGCCCTTCGGAGGGGCGTCCCTCTTGTGGTGATTCCGCCAGAGCCTGTAGTAAGCCTCTCGAACAAGAGGATTCGCTGCTCCAGCAAAACGGGGGATCGCGGATTCTTTGTTTCCCGTCCCCGTTGTCTCGTCTCGATGGCGATTTTTTCCTTTTTCCCTTCGCCTGACATGAATCACTTCCTGAACTCTCTGCCAATCGAATCGGGCCGGACTTTCGCACATCGCCTATTTTTCGGACTCATCCTGCTGTGCGGAAGCATCCTGCTCGCGGGACCGGTCTGCGCACAGGATGAATCGGGTTCGGTCACCGAAGAAGCCAAAGCGATTGAACCGGACTCATTGTCGTTTCCCGAAACAGAATCCAACTTCGTGGATAAAACTCTGTTCCCCTCCAACGATGACGTGGAACAGGCCAGCGGGATTGACGGCCGGATTGGCTTTATCGGTCTGAAAGCCTTCGGACGCGATGACAGTATCGTTCCCGTGGAACTGTTTCCGTATCTTCAGATGGAAAACCGGATCCTCTTCGGCGACATTCGCGGCTTTATCAGTACCGCGGGCAAAGTGGGGGGAAACCTGGGAGTGGGATACCGCTTCCTGGGAGCCGGCGAAAAAATGCTCTTCGGGTTCAATGGTTTTTATGACGCTGACAACTCGACCGGGCGGACCTTTCAACAGATGTCGGTCGGGTGGGAGGCCCGCATCGAACAGGCTGGAATTTTCGGAAACGTTTACATGCCGGTGGGAACCCGGGACAAACTCATCAGCCAGTCCGTCTACAACGAACGCTTCGACGGAAACAACATCCTGTTTGATGTCCGCAGTCGTTTCGGAGAAGCACTCTCCGGACTGGACCTGAATTTCCAGGCCTATCTTCCGGGCGATTTCATGAAGGAACACCAGGTCCTGGCGACCGCTGGATGGTATCACTTCGAAGGAAGCAAAAGCGCCAAAACGATCAACGGGTTCAAATTGCAACTCCAGGCGAACATCGTTCCCGCCATTGGCACACTCACGTCCGTCACGCGGGATCAGACGTACGGAACGAATTTCAACATCGGGATTTTCTGGCGGTTCGGCACGCGCGAACTTCCCGGAACGAGCCTGCACGGACAACTCCGCCGGTTCGTCGATCGCAACTACAACGTCATTCTTGCCAAACGAACCGACATTCAGACCGGCGTTGTCGCTCAGAATGCCGACGGCTCCATCCTGATCGTTCAGCATGTCAGCAACTCCGGAACCGCGTCTCCCGGAACCGGAGCCGGAACGGCGAATGATCCTTACACCACCATTACCGATGCCCAGAATGCAATCAAAACCCCCGACCTGATTTTCGTCCACAGCGGCTCGGTCGTAAACGATTCCGTCGTCCTGGCAGACGGGCAGACTCTGCTCGGGGAAGGACAAACATTTCAATTCCGGGACAACCGTTATGGCCGGTTTTACGTTCCCGGCGGAGCCTCAGCGGGAACCACCCCCGAAATTCGCGGTTCCTTTGGTGATGCTGTCGTGATGGGCAATAATTCGCAGATCGCGGGAATCAATATCGTCGATGCCGGAGGACGCGGGATCGTCGCTCAGAATGTTGACAACGTCAAAATCTCCAATGTCAAAGTGGAAAATTCCACCAGCGATGCCGTCGTGCTCGACGGCGTGACCGGTTCCACGGTCTCCAATCTCACCGTCAGCGGCAGCGGCGGCAACGGTTTGAGCATCCTGAATATCGACGACACCCTGAATTTGAACAACATCTTCATCGAAGACACCACCGGCGACGGGGTGCACATTGATGGCGGACTGGGAACGATTTCCTTCACCGATGAACTCGTCATCCGGCACACCACCCTGGCTGCATTTTCCGTACAGAACATGGAGAAACTGGAAGAGGTCGACGATCAGGGAACCACCAGTACCCTTGATGACGTCACCACGATTACCCCCAGCGTCATTTCCGTCGAACAACTCGTCATCGACAACAGCGGCGGGACCTATGGCGCAGGGATCTCCTCTCAGAACAATGCCGGGTTAATTGGAATCGCGGCGGTGGACATCACCACCGAGGGGGCCGCGGCACTCTTCTCCCGGAATGACAATATGTTCCTCATCGGCAATGGATATCTCAACAGCGTCAATGCCCCCGTGGCCGACGTGGAAGGATCCGCCATTAATGTCAATCTGACGCAGATAAACGCCGATGGCGGAACGGTCGGGATGCGATTCAAGGATTCCACCGGGAATTTTGTGGTCTTTGGCGATGGCAAAAACACCAGCAGTGGCGGAGTGATCAAGAACACCGACGTCGCCATTCAGATGGAAAATGCCGGGACGGTGGCTTTGCAGACGGTCGACTTCACCAACAATGGCAAGATGGCGGAAGTCAACGGCGGAACGTCGCTGATTATCAGTGGATCGACCGTCACCGGCACCACGCAGATGCTGGTGGACGCCAACAACCTGACTCAGTTGCAGATTCTGCAATCGACATTCACCACCAATCCGCTTGCTTCCGGGATCGGAATCCGGGATACAGCGGATCAGGCCGGAACCTATACGGCAACAATCAGCAACAATCTGATTACCGCCATGCCGGGAACGTTTGTGAATGTTCAGGATCTGACCACCGACGGAGGCGCGTCACTGGCCTTTGCCTTCCAGAACAACGCTGTTGATCTCGGAACCACCGCTTCCAGCAGCGCGGTCATGGTGAACTGGAACGGACCGCTTCAAGCCTATGTCACCAGCAATACGATCGTCGGGACCGGCACCAGCCAAAACGGTGTCCGACTGACCACTGGCGACGGAACAAGCGTTGGACAGGTTTACATCAACCAGAACGCCATTACCTTCGGCGGGGCCAATGCCATTGGGATCGATTTCTCAGCGGATACGCCGGTCAACGCCATTATCGATGGCAATGCCATTGTCATGAACGGACAAAACCAGATTGGCCTCCGGGCCTCCCTGGGCAAAGCCTCCGCGCTGGGGATTGCGGATAACACCATGACCGATAATGCCGGCGGAGCGACCGGAATGTTGTTCACGTCCATTGAAGACGGCAGCCAGGTGGAACTGGATAACAATTCCATTGATCTTTCGAAGTTCAGCACGTTCGTCGATCAGGGAATCGTGATTTCCGCCTTCACCGCCGCTGATGGCGATCCGCCAGTGGTCACGTTCTTCTCCACGGCCAGCAATACCATCAATGGCGCGACCACAATCTTCAGCTCACCCTCTTCGGGCGGGGGACGAGGCGGCCTGATTATCAATAACTCGGCCGTAGTGGTTCCATGATCACCGGCAGACGAAAGCAAGTTGCTCCGATCGAAATCCGCGCACGCGCGTTCATTGGATCAATCATTGATTCCCGCGTGGCAGAACGTGGCCCAGGCGATTTTAAAGAAAGATGAGCCCTATTTCTTCTTTCTCTTCTCGATTGCCCGTTTGACGGCTTCACCCATATCCGCAGGACTCTTCGCCACCACCACGCCAACGGCTTCGAGTGCAGCCACTTTTTCCGCAGCCGTTCCGCTGCCGCCGGAAATAATCGCCCCGGCATGTCCCATCCGTTTTCCCGGGGGAGCCGTGGCCCCGGCAATGAAGGCCGCCACCGGTTTGGTGACATGATCACGGATGTATTCCGCAGCCCGGATTTCGGCATCTCCGCCGATCTCCCCGATCATCAGGATCGATTCCGTTCCGGGATCCTTTTCAAACATTTCCAGCAAGTCGATATAAGGAGTTCCGATAATTGGATCTCCACCAATGCCAACCGCTGTGGATTGTCCCAGCCCCTGATTGCCCAGTTGCCAGGCGGCTTCGTATGTCAGCGTTCCGCTTTTGGAAATCAGTCCGACGGTTCCCGGCTTGTGGATATATCCCGGCATGATGCCGATTTTGGCAACCCCTGGGGTAATAATACCCGGACAGTTCGGACCGATCAGGCGGACCTGGGGACGTGTTTCCAGAAAACGCTTCACCTTGGCCATGTCCAGCACCGGAACGCCTTCGGTGATCGCGACAATCAGGCGAATTCCAGCATCGGCGGCCTCCATGATGGCATCCGCACAAAACGGGGGAGGCACAAAGATCAAGGACGTATTCGCCCCCGCCTTTTGCACCGCTTCTTCCACCGAATCGAACACCGGAAACCCGTCGACCGTTTCGCCCCCTTTCCCCGGGGTCACACCCCCCACCAGAACGTTTTCGTTCGGGCGAAATTCCGCAGCATATTCACGGCATTTCTGGGAATGAAAGAGTCCCGCTTTGCCGGTGATTCCCTGGGTGATGATCTTCGTCGATTGATCTACGAGAATAGACATTGCTGGCCAATTGTCAGTAGCTGAGGAAATGCGATCCCGCGAAGGATCGTGGAGGCGAAGTTATGCAAATCCTTATTTCAGACGCTGCTCCGGATGACTGCCGTCGATCCGGGCCGCCCCGGCTGCTCAGGAGTTCGCTCATTGGGCCTGGACAGGGATTGCGGACACAACACAAAAAGTCTTTCAAAGTGTAAAAGAGTCTCTCCGGAGACGGAAGAGTACGCTGGTGTGTCCTACCAAATTGTCATTCGCGAAAACCCGCATTCCCACCCTGGTCGGAGGAGGAACAGCCCCACTGCCCGAAACAGGAACCAATTTGCCGACGGGAGCCAGGAATTTCGCTCCCCAGAAGACGAGAAACACGCGAAAATAGAAAAACGTCCGGGCGGGATCGTTTCCACTTTTGGACTTCCCTTGATGGATCGGATTTTCCGCTGTATTTAGACCAGTTTGGTCCAGCCGCATTTAATCGCGGATCTCGAAGACGCCTTCGATTTCGACGGGAATGTTCCCCGGCAGCGATCCCATTCCAACAGCACTGCGGACGCCGATACCGTCATCGCCGAAAATTTCCTGAAAGAGTTCGCTGCACCCGTTGATAACGGCAGGATGATTCTGGAAATCCGGGACGGCATTAACCATTCCCAGCAATTTGACGGTCCGAACGATTCGGTCGAGGCTTCCCAGAAAATCGCGGACGGAAGCCAGAATGGTCAATCCGGTCACTCGGGCAGCTTCCTTGGCCTGCTCCTGCGTCATTTCCGAACCGACTTTTCCGGTGATGTAGGTTTTGTCTCCTCGCAATGGGCCGTGACCGGAAAAATAGAGCAGATTCCCCATCTGCACGACTGGTTTATAGACACCGCCCGGTTTAGGGAGCGGGGGAAGTTCCAGTTTCAATTCCGCCAGACGTGCTTCTGCTCCCATCGAGATGCTCCTCAATTGTTTCAGAGAACTTGGAAAAAGGCCGGGTAAGAAATCCTCCGGGCCAGGATGCCACTCAACAGAACGCAACATACCGCAAGTCGTCCGCTTCGTCGAACCGGTGGGCAGTGGAGAAGAGGCAGCAGAGAAGAGATGGATCGAAACCGGAGATGGCTGGCGATTTGTGGGAAATTTTCAATTTTGCAAAAATTTCCTCATGTCGTCCTGAAAACTCCGCTTGGTGCGAATACCAATTTCGGACTAGTATCCGTCCGTTTGTCAGGAGCGGTTTTTTCCGGATCAGGCTGGTCTGCGCGAGTCGCAGGAGTGAGCCCGATGATTCTCGAAACTCCGGCCCCCTGTTTGTGGCGATTTCTTACGATCCCGCAAATTCTCAGGTCCATATTGTGATCGAGCAGCAGACAATCTGGCGACCGACGCTTCCTGAGGGAAGCCGGGGGACGTTGTGCGCCGGTTTTTTTCTGCTTCTGTTTCCGTTTTTATCGCTGAACGGATGCGGAACCACCAAAGCCAATACCGCCACCGAACAATTGCTGAATTCGGATGCGGTGGATGCCGCCGTGGCCAAGATCGACTTCACCCCCCTCAAAGGACAACTGGTCTATTTCGATACCCAGTACATGACCAATTACAAAGGGGTCGGATTTGTCACATCGGAATATGTCGTCAGTTCATTGCGACAGCAGATGATGGCTGCCGGCCTGCTTTTACAGCAGAAAATCGAAGATGCGGATTTTGTGGTGGAAGGCCGGATCGGCACGCTGGGAACGGATGCCCATGAAGTGGTCTATGGGGTTCCCGCCAGCAGTTTGAACGCGGCTGCCACCGCTGCGGCGACGTTGTCGGGAATTCCAATGGCTCCCACCATTCCGGAGATGTCGCTGGGACGTCGCAACGCCCAGTCAGGCGCAGCGAAGATCGGGGTTTTCGCCTATGAACGGGAAAGTCGTGAGGCAGTCTGGCAGTCGGGAATTTCGGTGGCGCGATCGACATCCCGGGATATCTGGTTCTTTGGAGTCGGGCCTTTTCAGCGGGGATCAATTTATCGCGGCAAGACGCGATTTGCCGGCGAATCGGAAGATGCCCCGATTGCATCGAGGCGCGAAGGATACCAGGGGACGATTGCCGGCTATGGAGATGAAGCGATTTTCAAGACCCCTGAGCCGATTTCAAAAGAAAAGTATGCTGAGAAAGACAAATCCGCGAAAGAACAACCGGTCCAGCAGGCAAGCGGAACCAAGCCTTGAAAAGGATTTTGGGGTGGGATTTCCCGGCAATCGGAGAAACTTTCCGGACACAGGAGGGCATTAGAACAGAAAACCCTATTGACTTTCCCTGATGGAATCGCCGATAGTAGGGGACAGCGACGATTGACATTGAACAATCCGAAGCTACTATTTGATTGAATCGCATTGTTTCGGTGACATCTCTTGCTGGCTGTTCTGTAAATCAAAGATTTTGGAACACTTGGATGTCTTCCCTTGGTGCTTTGTCAATTTTAAGAAGATTCAAGCAGGGGAATGCATCCGTCCGTCATGGCGGGCGGTGATGCAATTAGAGACACGAAAAACTGAGCCCTGGCAGGGCACAAGCGGCACTTGCTGTGTTTGCTTAGAAGCGAAATGATCTTTTTCGCCGAAGGTGTTCCGGTATTCGAATGATGAATGCATGGTTCCCGGTTGAATCTGCACCGCGTCAGGTGACAAATCGTCGCGGCAGGATCTTTTGTGCGAAATAGTCGAACTCGTTTCGAAGCGCATTTTCTGGACAAGGCTGGAGTTGATATTTCCCGGCGATACGTGCTTTCACGGCGGATGTCAGCCAGAGAAACAGCCAAAATTTGGACGCAGCTCCCGTATGGGCTGTGGAACAACAAACCGAAACAGGGCTGAAAGAAACAGCCCCCAGGATCAGGCTGGTCAGCGTGTCATGCCTCATCGCTGAGCCAGCTTTTCAGCCCAGGCCCCGAATGGCCGGACTTCAATCCGTGAACCCGGATCCCCTCCAGGAACCCAGTTCAGTTTCGAACGGGATCCGGAACGTGGTTCGACCAGCAGATGGCGGAATTTCCTCCCTTTGCCATGGCCTGTTCCCGACAAATTGAAATTCCCCGAGAAGGGTCTGCCTGGCCGCCATGCAACTGAAAATTTGCGGGCAGGACGGGATGTGTGCTCCAGACAGACAAGGATGCAATTGAGACAGATACCAGGGTGGGTCGATCGTCTGGCACTCGCCCCGGAGCAGATTCAAGCTCCGTGAGCTGGTCCGGTTTTCCGGTCTTGCCGACGATGTTGATTTTGTTCTTACTTTTAGTGATTAAAACAGGTTTTGTATGGCTCCGAAAAGCTCCTCGTCCAGCCCCCGCCGCTCTTCCTCGCCGCGGAAGCCTCGCAAAAAAGAAGATCGTGCCGTTGAGATGCCAGCGGATGATGCCGCGGCTGCCGCGGACGATCTCGATTTCGGCGCAGGCATTGTGGAGGATGAACCGACTCTGACCCGCCCCGCCCGATCGCCCCGAACCCGGGAAGCCCGGACCAGCGAACGGTCGGAAAAAGCGGCTGACCGAGAGGTTTCTCAAGAGACCTCCGAGGAAACTCCCCGCACATCATCTCGTCCGCCCCGTTCCTCCCGATCGAGCCGTGGCAAGTCTCGCGAGGCTGATGAAGAATCGCAGGCCCCCATTGCCCGCTATGATGATGATGCCGAAGAACATCACCCGCTGACCGAAACCAGTTTCGACGAAATCGAACTGGACGACGAAGGACCGGGCGGCGAATCGGAAGAACATGCTCCGCGCGAGGGCGAAGGACGCGAAGGGGATGATCGTCGTCCCCGCCGTCGCCGTCGCCGTCGTGGTCGCCGCAATGAAGGAACCGGCCAGAATTCCGGACAAGAACGTTCCAGCCAGAACCAGAATCATCGCTCCGGAGGACGCCAGGGGGGGAGTCACGGTTCCCAGCGGGATCAGAATAATCGCCGTCGTGATCAGCAATCACAGTCGCGTGGAAACCGGTCCCCCTCCAATAACAATCGGGGACGGCGGGTTTCGAAATTCGAGCAGAATGCCGCTCCTCGAGAATCCGTTCCCATGACCGGGACAATTACCGGTGTCCTGGAACTCCATCCCAAGGGATATGGATTCCTGCGATCCGCGGACAACGATTACAGCGCCCGGGAAACGGATGCGTTCGTCTCCAGCTCCTTTGTCGAAAAGCATCAGCTTCGCGAAGGGATCATGCTGACGGGCGATATCGGTCCGGGAACCCGGGGACAGGGTCCCCGCCTGTTAACCATCAATTCCATTGATGGGGGTTCGGTCGAGGATTATGAAAAACTCAAGCATTTCGACACGCTGACCGCGATCAATCCTTTCGAGCAGATCAAACTCGAAACCGGTCCCCGGCCCATGACCATGCGGGTCATGGACTTGCTGACTCCCATTGGCAAAGGCCAGCGAGCCCTGATTGTCGCTCCGCCACGTACCGGCAAAACCATGCTTCTGCAGGACATCGCCAATGCCGTGAGCGTGAATCACCCGGAAATTCACCTGATCGTACTGCTGATTGATGAACGTCCGGAAGAAGTGACCGAAATGCGCCGCACGGTGAAGGGCGAAGTCATTGCTTCTTCCATGGATCAGGATGTGGAAAGCCATGTCCGGATCAGCCAGTTGATCATCGAACGAGGCAAACGTCTGGCCGAGTCCGGAAAAGACTGCTTCATTCTGATGGACAGCATTACCCGGACCGCACGGGCCTTTAACAAATGGGTCCGCGGGGGGCGTGATTCCAAAATTCAGACCGGCGGCCTGGATGTCCGTGCCATGGACATCCCCCGGAAGATGTTCGGGACCGCCCGCCGATTCGATGAAGGAGGCTCCCTGACCGTCTGTGCCACCGCCCTGATCGATACCGGCAGCCGGATGGATGATGCGATCTTCCAGGAATTCAAAGGGACCGGAAACATGGAACTGGTCCTCAGCCGTGATCTGGCGGAACGCCGGGTCTGGCCGGCACTGGATATCAGCAAGTCCGGGACCCGCCGCGAAGAAAAGATTCTCGATCCCGATCTGCTCGAAGGGATCATCATGCTGCGGCGGAGCCTGGTTTCCATGAGTCCGGTGGAAGCCATGGATCAACTGATTCGCACGCTGGCGAAATTTGACACCAATCGCGAATTCCTCCAGAAAATCCGGGCCGTGCTGTAACGGCCAGGAGGAGAGTGGGCAGACTCAAGCGAAAAAGCCGCTCCGGAGCCGATGATGGTGGACATCATCGGCTCCGGGTGTTTTTCATTCGAGATTGGAGAGAGTTTCCTTAAGCCAGTGCGCCACGATGTTCGCGAACGTCGGTGACATGGCCATCAATCGCAGCGGCAGCCACCATGGCGGGGCTCATCAGCAGCGTGCGACCGGTTGGGCTTCCTTGCCGGCCTTTAAAGTTCCGGTTGGATGACGAGGCACAGATTTCCCGACCTTTGAGTTTGTCAGGATTCATGGCCAGACACATCGAGCAACCGGCTTCCCGCCATTCAAACCCTGCCTCAGAGAAAATCTTGTCCAACCCTTCCGCAATGGCCTGCCTGGCAATCAACTTGGAACCGGGAACGACCAAGGCCTTCACCCCGACAGCGACGTGCCGCCCACGAGCGACTTCCGCAGCCTCCCGCAGATCGGAAATCCGTCCATTGGTGCAGGAACCGATAAATGCGACGTCGATTTTGACGCCGTTCATCGATTGTCCCGCTTCCAGTTCCATGAATTGCAAGGCTTCCTTGACTCCGGCCTGTTCTTCCACGGGGAACTCCTCCACGTGAGGAATCGATTCGCTGATGCCGACTGACTGCCCCGGATTGATTCCCCAGGTGACGGTCGGTTCAATGTTCGCAGCGTCGTAAATGACTTCATCATCGAATTTCGCATCGGCCGGGGAAGCCAGCGAAAGCCACCACTGCGCGGCCCGGTCAAATTCTTCTCCCTTTGGAGAAAAGGGACGACCCCGGAGATAGTCGACGGTGGTCTGGTCCGGATTGCAGTATCCGCAACGGGCTCCCCCTTCGATACTCATGTTGCAAACGGTCATCCGCTCTTCCATGGTCATCGCGTCGAACACTTCCCCGGCAAATTCGTAGGCATAGCCGATGCCCCCTTTCACGCCGAGTTGTCGGATGACGTACAGGGCCACGTCCTTGGCGTAAACGCCCGGTGCGAGTTGGCCGTTCACCACAATGCGGCGCACTTTGGGCTTGTTCATGGCGAGCGTCTGCGTTGCCAGCACATAGGCCACCTGGGAGGTGCCGATCCCAAAGGCAATGGTTCCGAAAGCGCCATGCGTCGAGGTATGGCTGTCTCCGCAGGCAATGGTCAGGCCGGGTTGTGTGAGTCCCTGCTCCGGACCGACGGCATGAACGATCCCCTGACGATCATCTTTCAGATCCAGCAGCGTGACGCCAAAATCCCGGCAATTCTTCTCAATGGAAGACATCATCTGTTCAGCCAGGGCGTCCTGAAACGGCCGGGCCTGAGAGTCCGTGGGGACAATATGATCGACCGTGGCGACGGTTCGTTCAGGACACATCACCTGCAAATTACGATCCCGCAGCATCTCGAATGCCTGCGGGCTCGTCACTTCGTGAATCAGATGCAGGCCGATAAATAATTGCGTCTGCCCGGACGGCAGCGTTCCCACGGTGTGCAGATCCCAGACTTTTTCAAACAGATTTCGCTTGTCGCTCATAATTCAATTTCCAGGTCAGATGCGCTGAAACGCACCACTTTTCATGGCCCTGACGGGACTGCCGCCGAGACCACGCAGTTCGAGAAAACCACCGGTTCGACGAAAGTGTTGAGAATCTCCCAGTGTACGGGCGAAGGCTGGGGATTGTCTACTTCTCACGTATCGCCAGAAACGAAATTTATCGTCGAAAACAGGCCCCCGCAGCGGCAAAGTCCGCAAGCAGTGCCGGGCCTGATTCCAGAGACACCCTCGTATTGCAACCGTTCCGCTTTTCGCGGATGGGAAAGATTTTTAGCAGCGTGAAGAGCCGAATTGGATTTTCCATTGCAGCAAAGTGCGCGGATTGGGACAGGGCGTTGACGTCTCCCCGAGACTGAAAAAGAACGCTGCGTTTTTTCGTTGAATCCTGGGCGAATGGTGCCCGTTCCGAAAAACCTGTCCTGATTCTTGACAGAGCTGTAACAACAGATATAGTACAGTAGAATCACTGGAACGATTCATGGAATTTCAGGTTTCCACCACCAGCCAGACCCCCATCTACCGTCAACTGGCGGGACAGATCCGCCGGGGAGTCGCACTGGGGAAGCTGGCTGTCGGAGAACAACTCCCTTCCGTGCGCGAACTTTCGCGGCAATTGGTCGTCAATCCAAACACAATTGCCCGGGCCTATCTGGAACTCGAACGGGACAGCGTCGTCCATACCCGGCAGGGAATTGGGGTCTTCATTGCCCAGCCTCAAAGCGACGTCCAGAAAGCCGCCCGTAAAAAGTTGCTGCTCGACAAGCTGGACGAACTCCTGACTGATGCGGTCTATCTCGGGTTCACGCAACAGGAAGTGGCGGAGCTGGTCGAGGAACGGTCGCGGATCTTTTCCTGGAGCCCTGCCAGCGGCGATCCTTAAGTTTGCTCTCGTGGCCCTGTCCTTTCCGCAATCAGGCTTGAAACAACTGAGTGAGGACTCCCAAATGGATGCAATCGTCACCAATGGTCTGACCAAGATGTATAACGGACGCCCCGTGGTGCATGGCCTGACGCTGCGGATTCCCGTTGGATGTGTCTACGGATTTCTTGGCCGCAATGGAGCAGGCAAGTCGACCACGACCCGGATGTTGACGGGCATGGCCTTTCCCGACGAGGGGACCGCCACGGTGCTGGGAGACGACTGCACTCAACTCTCTCCGGAAACACGTGCCCGGATTGCCTACATTGCCGAAGGCCATCCCGTTTATAAATGGATGACCGTCAATCATTTTCTGAAATTCAGCCGGTCTTTTGCCCAACGTTGGAATCATCCGCTTGTCGAACAGATTCTGGATTACTTTCAGCTTTCCCGTACCCGGAAGCTGGGAAAACTTTCCAAGGGACAGCAGGCACAAGTCTCCCTGGCAGCCGCCATTGCTCCCGATCCGGATCTGCTGATTCTCGACGATCCAACACTCGGACTGGACACTGTCGTGCGCCGTGATTTTCTGGAATCGTTGATCCAGATTATTCAACGGCAGGGACGAACCATTCTCTTCAGTTCTCACATTCTGGGAGACGTGGAGCGCGTGGCGGACCGGATTGGAATCCTGGTTGATGGCATTTTGCGGGTGGATGCGCCAACGGACCAGTTCAAGTCTTCTATCCGCCGGATCGTGCTGGAGTTTGCGGGAGAACCACCGCCATTTCCGGACTGCCCGGGAGTGGTGGCATCGCGGATTGTGGGCCACAAACGGGAAGTGATCGTGGCGGGCCTGACCGAGAAACACAAAGCAGCGATGGAATCGCTTTCCCCCCTCTCTTCGGAAGTCATGGAGTTGAATCTGGAAGATGCGTTCATTGCCTATACCCGGGGATCGCGCCCCGCCATGCCGCTGTTCCACGTACAGATGGCTTCATCGCCATCAACAGTGAAAACGTGATGATCAAACGGCATTGGCATTCGCCAGGTGATTCCTGGTTGACACGAATAATGCAAACAACCGTTGTCCCGGGGACTGTTCCAGAAAACTCCCGATGAGAAGGAAATTCTGATGAGACGGGCAATGCTTCAAAAGGAATTTCAGGAACTGATCGTCTGGGCAGGTCTTCTGCTGATCATCATGCTCCTGGCAACTGTCGATCTGGCGGGGACCAATCCCCTGACGCTTCAAAAACGGCAATACGACATCCCGATTCCATTCGTGAACTCTCAAGGGCTCCATGGTCTGGGGCTCTATGGTTCCATCGCCGCCATTGTTCTGGCGATGCGGCAGACAATCGGGGAATCGGTGCAGGGAACCTGGATTTTCCTGTTGCATCGAACGGTCTCTCGCAAGTGGATCGTACTGCATAAAATGATCGCAGGACTTTCTGTTTTTTATCTCATCACGGGGATTCCGTTTGCCGGATACACCCTTTGGGCCGCCACCCCCGGAACACATGCCAGCCCGTTTCGCTGGGAGTTTGTCCTCCCCACACTGACACTCTGGATCAGCCTGTCCATTGTCTATCTGGGAGCATTTCTTTGCGGTCTCCGCGAGGCCAACTGGGTTGGCAGCCGGCTTCTGCCGCTGGCGGGAACGATCGGATTCTTTCTTGTGTTGTATGCCGGAGTGAGCACTTATGATGTTCGCATCGAAATTGGCGCGATCCTTGTCACCCTGTTGTTGGATGCCCTGCTGCTGAAAGCGGTGATCGCAGCGGCGGAAACCCGGGAGTTTTCCACATGAATCCCATCCCCCCCGTTTCGATGATTCCCTTTTCCGTTCGGACTCACAGGTTGACCTGGGGAACATTTCTGATTGGTCTTTTCGTCTCATTGGGGCTGCTGCTCGGATGGTTGCTGCTGGTGACCTGGATCCTGCAACTCATTCCGGGAGAACGCCGGGCCGATGGTGTTCTCTATGAAAGACTCTCCTATACGATTCAGGGAGAACCCGTCATTTCGCAGACGTTGGAACCAAGCACTGGCCGGATACTGGACCTTCAGCGACATATCCTGGAAATCCCGGCGGAAGAAGCCAATCGCCAGGCAACTTATCTAGGAGTACAGCCGCTATTTCGCAAAGGGCCAGTTCCGGGATTCAAAGTGAGTACGCTGGGCGAAGCCCGGGATCACTCCGCCTACTGGTATAGTGTGGAAAACTGCGACCGGACCAGGTTCGGGTATTTCGTTGCGATTCATCCTCGCTCAAAAAAAGAAATGGGCTACATTGGAACTCGCGGCTGGCAAGTGCATCGCCCTTCTGTTCAAGATCAGTTTGACTTGAGAAATGGCGGCCTCTTTGCCGGGAATTATGGGGGAGGGCTTTATCAATATGCTTACGAAGCCAGCCGGAACAGCATCGAAAACGTGACCCTTGTTTCACAGGGAAAGGCTTATCGGGTCGATCTGGAACAACGGAAGATCATTCCCATCAGCCCCACTCCTGGAGTGTTCTTTGCTGCCGATGTTTACACCACGATCAAGCGGACGAGTGGGACGCAATCATGGGTGGAATCCCGTGCGACCAGCAAAATCGCTCTTCGCACCGCCAATAAAATCATTCTGGTGAATCTGGCGGATGCGGAAGAACAGTCCTGGCTGCTGACTGATCCGCAAGTTGGCGATGCGAATACCTTTTTATTTTTAGACAACGGGGAACTTTTGGCGTCCCGGGCCATCACGGAATATGACGAACGTACAGGTTTTCTAAGGTCGTCTTCATACAAGCTGTTCTGGCTGAATTCCGCTGGCGACATCTTGAGATCCGAATCCGTCGAGTTTCCGGCCTCCTCGAGCAGAGAGTGGATGATCAGTCAGGCCGTGATCAGCTTGAGCGGTGCTCCCGTTGTGATTGGTCTCGTGAATTGCCTGTTGATCCCCATGCCGCTCGTTCAATTCAGAAAATATCATTATCTGGCTGCCTGCCGGCAACTGCTCCCTGTCACCTGGCCCACGTTACTGCTGGCGGTTTTCCTGGCTGGACTGGCGATTTACCTGGCGCGAAGACATGCCCAGTCCCGCGGCATGACGCTTCACCCAGCGTGGTTCATCACGCTGGCGATTTTCGGGCTACCGGGTTATTTCGGCTATCGCTGGCACCGTCATTGGCCCCCGCCCGGCATCCCCCCGGTCCCGGAATTGAATGGAACCGAGATCCTGGTCCCCGCAGTGTCATAGACACTTCGGGCCGTTATCGAGGCAATTTGAGTCCTTCTCGAATCTCTTTCCATGGAACCAGAATCACCGCACAGGGATAAGGGTCCGTATGGCATGCAAAGAGTCCTTCTTCAAAACCGGGAAGCCCGGTGGTGTTCAGGGCTTCAATTCCATCGGTGCCCCGGACCCCTTTCACACCGAACTCACCCAGATAAGCATTCTGGCCAGATCGTTCAAAGACCTGAAACCGGTTTCGTCCCTGGTCGGAAACCAGCAGATAGCCTTCCTGGGAACCGGTCCGATAAATCGCCAGCCCTTCCATGTCTCCGTGAGTGCCGTTCTTTCCAATTGGGGCAATGAGTCTGGGAGGGGCCTCTTCATCCGGTTCGGCTCCGAATTTCCAGACCCCTTTCCTTTCTTCGGAAACATATAAAACAGCAGCGTCATCATCCGCGACCGCCCCTTCGCAAAAACCGATCTCCCACTTGCGGACCAGATGTCCGTCAATTCCCCCCTGGGAGTTATCGCGCAGTTCGAACAGCTTGACTCCATCGTTCTGGCTGGTCGCCACGAAATAAAAACGTCCCGATTTCAAACTGTGATAAAGACAACCTCCATAATTCGGTCCCGTCGGAATTTTCGTGGTGACTTCCTGAAGCCGCCTGGATTCCGGATCGATCTTCCAGATTCGAACCTGCGGGGATGCTTTGCGTTGATTCACCGCGACAATTGTCACCGCTTCATTCCCCAGGGGAAAATCGCTGCGAAGGTCGATATTGCCCGGTTGGGGAACGTCCAGCCGTTGCAGGACATTTCCAGCAAGATCATATACGTGCAGGCAATTCGCAGCCTTGTCGGACGTGATGATGGTGCTGAATTCCGGGTGATCGGGATGAATCCAGAAGCACATGTCATCCTGATCGCGGGCTTCCGGCGGGAGAAGTTTCAGACGCGGGGAGACGACAGGGGGTTTGGCGGTAATTGCCGCTGTACGTGGCAGTCCCGCTTCATAGACATTCCCCGCCGAATCTGAAGCCAGGACGATCCATGGAGCATCCGGCGGAAGAATCTGCTTGCACCCGGTCACATTGTTGATGTCATTTTGAGTTGAAAGCAATGTTTCAAAATCTTCGGAAATATCCGGGTGAGCGGTTTCCGACTTCCCCCAGACAAGGAAACTGGACTGATGTAACTTCCTGGCAACATAAACCGTATGGATCAAGAATAATTCTTCCGGAGTTCCGCCCAGCAAAACGATCGGGCGTGAGGGCCCCAGGGATGGGGCCAGCATGGCATAAGGATGATTTTCCCATTTCCCGTCCGGGCGACGAATCCGCAGAACCTGCTGGGGCTGGTGCACCGTATCGACAGAGTTTTTGGTCGCGACATACAGCGTCCCATCCGAGGAGACTTTGGCGTTGAGGTGATCGTCCGCCGTCCTTCCCCCCTGCTCGACCACTTCGATTGCCTGCCATGTTTCCGGAGGATCGCTGTCCCGATGGGCACAAAACCAGACCGTCTCTGTTTTTTGATCAGACCAGAGAACGCCAATCTTCCCGGGCAGGGCAACAACAGTGCACAGGTCATCATCCGCCGCGGGAGCTCCCATCGGCATGGGTTCGGTCCATTGGGTCGCCCGTGAATCAAGAGATGCCCGAACCCACATCTGTCCTTCCCGATCCCAGGCAATCCAGAGCTTTCCTTGACTATCTCGTGCGATGGTTGCCGACTCCGTGGCCCGTAACACTTTCTCGACCGGGGGAAAATTCCAGACCGATGGAGGCATCACCAATTGATAACTCTCTTCTTGCAAATTGTATTGAAGCGTCACGACCGCCAGCTGGTTCAAGCCTGCCAGCACAGCGGAAACATGATCGTCTTCCGACAGCACATCCGCCTGCCCGGGCAAACCTTTTAAATCCGGAATCAGCGATTCAACAATCTTCCATCCGGATTCGGTTCGTTTCCAGATGGCGCTTCCTCCTTTGGTCGGCAACCAGGCCCACCAGTGATTGCGGGCAAACCAGAGTTTTGACTGTGGCTTGTCCCGAGTTGCATGGGGAACTCCGGTCTGGATGACCAGCCGATGGTCCTGCTCCTTCGAAATTCGTTCCTCGCCAAGGGCAACGAACGAATCTGCCGACAGTCCACACAACGCGGCAAGGACACAAAGACGAGAAAGCATGGGAAAGAAATTCATTATTTTTTTCAGTTCGTTTCGAGCCGTATCGTGTTCAGAGAGGTGCCAAAGCCGAGTCAAACAGATGATGAATATGGGCGGATCAGCGACGGGAATTTTTAACGGAACCGGGAGCAGGAATCTGAAAATCCTGGACGCCCGTTTCATGAGGCAAATCGACTTCCGTCCGATAGCGAACCGGAGGAATGCCTGCATCCGCGGAGTCATTATCATCTGGCGGAGAAAGAAAAGCTGTAATTTCAATCACATGGGGGCCTCCCACTGTTCCAAATCCGGGAGCGGTCCGATATTTCCCGCTGTCAATTAAGGCTGTGGTCCCCGGGCCGGCATTTCCCTGTTGATCGTCCGGCATAAATGTCACCGTTCCGGAAACTGCCGGCTGATTCGCCACAACGACAGTTCCCGAGAGATCATAGCGAACAGGTCCCTCGTCCCGATGGCCACAGCCGCCGTTGAGCAGGAAAGAGATCGCTGCCAGGCAGCACAGGCAACATCCGAGGAAAACGTCCTTCAGGCGGTTCATGGTGAGAATCCTCCCACTGGCAGGCCGTCATTGCGAACAGCCAGGCTTTGGTACGTAGCCAGATCAATGTTCTGACTGAGAAAATGGACCGATCCATCGGCAATGGCAAAGTGGGCTCCTCCCGTATGATAGGCTCCAAAGAGAGAGGAACTGACATATCGGCCATCCTGAGTGCTGGGCCATCCGGCCCGGGAATCGCCCGTGTTCACCACCGAATTGATCTGGTTTCTGGCCGCCGCGAGCACGATGGGATGGGCCTGCGTACCCGTGTCCAGCCGAACGCTGGAAGCCCAGCCAAAACGGCTCGCATTCAATGATCCCTGAGAGGTAATGGCATACTTCGATTCCCCGATCAACAAGACATTTGTGAGCCCGTCCTGAACGCTGCTGAACCTTGTATTCGAGTTCACATACAATGATCCATTCGTATAAAAGTCGCCCAGCGCACTGCATCCGGGATCAGGGCCTCCCCCCTGGACTCCCAGATAATTGATGCCGTTGACTCCTTCACGCGAGCCCGGATTGGTAGGGCATTCGAACTTGGCGTTCCGCAGAGCCCATGGCGCATCATTGCTGGCCGCCCCTCCCGTTGCGGCACCCACGGCCGTTGTCTGGTAGCTGCGAAACTGCATGTTCATGTCGAAGCTGTTGTACAGTGTTGTTTCTTCCAGAAAGGGAAGAATCATGACTGTCCACGAAGCCTTGTTATGTGTTGCATTTCCCGTGCACCAGCCCGATCCGGAAGACAACGGATTTCTGGAGATCCCTCCCGGCGGAAGGACATTATGCGTGTCATGATAGTTATGTAACGCAAGAACAATCTGTTTCAGATTATTTTTACACTGTACCCGGCGTGCCGCTTCCCGCGCCTGCTGCACAGCCGGCAGCAAAAGGGCCACCAATACGGCAATAATCGCAATCACAACAAGCAGCTCGATCAACGTAAATCCGCGACTTGCTTTGAATGGGTCATTCCACTTCATCACAGAACACTCCTGAAAATGATATTGGCGACGGGCGAGGCGAGCAGCCAGCTGAAGATGTTCCGACAGAAATCTCTGTGTCCCCCGGATGTTCCTGAATCATTGGAAACGTCAATCAGAGATTTCTGTCTGGCCAGGACAGGGTGATTTTTTCAACAGGCCGTGATCGGGAATTTCCAGAACCATCCCGCGAATTACCGGCCAATATTCTCTGGACGGCACACGAAAACCCTCATTTCATCGCATCCCCCGGTTCCGGTTGTATGCAGCTTGAACCGGACCGTGCGACCATCCGGACTGATTTCAACAAGTTCTCCCGGTTCTTCAATGCCGCGTGTCCTTCCGGCCAGACGCTTCCATTCGGCGGCGAATTCCGGCGTGGCCAGGAATTCGTCCGTTGCCATCAGTCCTTCGCTGGAAGAGAGAATGCCAATCACCGGATATCGAAATGTCATGGCCCCCGTGACATCGATCATGGTGCTTTTTGTTTTCAGGCGGACAAAATAAGAATCGACCGAAAATGAATCCGGTGACTCCGAAAGAAATGGAAGCGAAACATGATCCAGCCGAACTTTTGTTCCCAAAGAGGAATCACCCAACTCTTCGCGAACAGGCCCGCCCAGGCCAATCTCGGACGTCGCGGGAAACCATTTGACCGGAACGGCTTCGCGTTCGAGGGAAACAATTGCCGCTTCAGAATGGAATGACCGGGGATCTTGCTCGAGCGGCACGGGTTCCGATGAGAACTGAAGAGCCCCCGTCATCCCGACGATCCCTGCATGAAATTCCACAATCTCGCGGAACGTGGCGGGAGAAATTGGCATCTGCTGCAAGGCATTTGTTTCCGCGTCGATCCGGACACTCTCTCCCTGTCGAAGCGTGGTCTTCGCAGCAGTCCCGGGAAAAGACTTCAATTCACATTCAACTTCTCCCGCCTGAACGAAAACCTGTGTTTGAGACTTGCTCGCGTCAACGACAAACTCCGTCCCCAGATCACGCACAAGCCCGGAAGGGACAAATAACGTGAATCCCACAGCCGAGCGGGGAATCGTCCCCAGAGCCCGTCCCGACTTTAACTCGGCGGAATTTTCCGTTTTGAACACCAGGGTTGCAGGGCCCTGTAACAACAAAGAAGCGCCGCTGACGAATTCGACAGTGACAAACAGATGATTTTCCTTGAGCACCAGCTCGTCGTTTTCCCGGAGGAATGTTCCTGCCGTGAATGTTTCCGGAGTGACGTTGTTCAGCGTCAGACCGGCCCCTTCCGGTTGAGAATGAAGGGAATGAATATTCCTCACAGCTGCAACAGCCCGGGGTTGTGGAGAGATCCAGAACATTGCGGCAATGAAGATCGCGCCGACACTCGCGAGAAGAAGCCCGGAGGCAAAGGCCATCCACCTGGCCCCCGGTGAAGAACGGGGCACCGCATCCAGAGCACCGGCAACAACCGCATCCATGGAACTGGTCCGGCGAGGAATCTCCAGAGACAACTCTGTCAGCAGGTCCCCATATTCCACAAAGACCTGGCAGGCGTGAAGATTGTTTCGCAGTATTTCTTTGAAACGAACAACCTCCAGCTCGGTCATGGTCCCGCAGCGCCAGTCTTCCACAGCCGACAGAAAATCTCTTCGATCCCAGGAGTTAAAGTCTCCCATCTAGTCCTCTCTTTTCATGTGCCGGTCCACGCAATGAAACAGGGCCAGGCGCATTCGCCGTAACGACTGATAAATCGCGGCAGGTGTCCGATTCATTTTTTCCGCTGTTTGCATCACCGATTCCCCCTGTTCGTAATACAGATCGATCAGTTCTCGATCCGTGGAGGAAAGCCGATCCAGACACTCCCGCAGCCGTTCCCGACGAAGCTCCAGCAACTCTTGCGCGCCTCCCTGAATCTGCATCAGTCGATCGATCAAATCTTCATCCAGCACAAGATGCCCCGGGCGTGATCGACGGTGATGGTTCTTGACGATTTTGCGAATGAACCCTCGCGCCCAGCGAGAAAAATTTCCCGTACGATCAAATTTGTCGAACCCACGCCACAATTGCAGACTGACTTCCTGAATGCAGTCTTCCGCGTCCGCGGCATTCGGAAGAAGGGTTCGAACATAGGCGCAAATGGACCGGTAAGACGGCATTAACAGCCGGACAAATTCCTCTTCCCGCTGGGGATCCGTTTCATAATCTCCCTGTTCCTTACCCGTTCCATCCGTTTCACGATGAGTGCTACGCCGCGGGCGCGATGGGGAACGATGAAAAAACGAATGCGACACACATCACCATAAGACTCTCAGGACATCTTTGTGCTGCAACCAATCCAGAATTTTCGATGGAACCTATTTGGCGCAATTTCCCACTGATTTGACAAATTTTTTCCCTTCGACGCCATTTTCATCCAAAATTCCCCATGGAAGGGGCTGGAACACATGGAAAGCAATGTTCCCAGGCAGACCGCCATTCGAAAGAAGGGGCCTGAGCAAACAGAGAATCCTCGCTGCTTCCAAACGGGATCACCCGGCACGGAACGGGGCCAGGAACGTTCGGACCGCCAAACATCCTCGCCCAACGCTGTCATCAGAACCGCCAGCAGCGGAAAACCCGGCCCGCATCGCAGGCAGCCGTTATCGGCATGGCATTTTGAACGTGAATGACCGTTCGTTTTTCATGACGTTACAGCAATCCGCGCAAGTTGTCCCCTCGAACTGCCTGCTCCATTACAAAAGAGTAGAGGGCATCTCGTCATGGGCCATGTTCCCCGCTGCGAATTCGGCTTCAAACCGTCACAGCGCGGACGGATGGTGCGGATGTCTTCACCAAACGGTATTGTCTCAACGTCCTCTCTCGACCAGCGTCTTCGAATTCGACGTGAGGATGCCATCGGTCGGGGGATCGCTGAACGCCACGGTCACTTCATATCCCCCTTGGGGGAAGGCTTCTTCAACGGGAATATACCACGACCCGCCATCACCATAAGCTGCCGTCGCGACAAACCGATCCGGGGCAGCCGCCTGCGCACGGAGTTGATATTCCACAAAACTTTCCGCAGGCAGATGTAACAATGTGGCGTGATTGAGATGCAGTGCACTCAGGATCACCGGTTCTTTTCGAGCACAACGACGCAGCCAGCCAAGACGCATCGCGCAGCGATTTCTTTCCGCGGTCGATGCTTTCGGATTGGCAACGGTGGCCAGGAGATCCTGCTCGTTCAGCCCTTCGCGAACCGGCAGGTGCACCGGAACAGTCTGCCAGGCAACTTGCTCCAGAGGCTGCGGCGAGAGACCGGCATCGCCCTGCACCATGGCAGCATAAATCCGGTCTGTCAGTTCCAGGCGCGCTTCTGGAGTGCCGTTGTTGTATTTGCCCGCAGCCACATTTCCGGAACATCCGGTGAAATAAATATGGGTGCAGTCCGGTTCGTCCTGCTGCCGGCGTTTCCGGGCCAGTCCGACAAAGTCACTGCTGACGCGGCCATCCCCGTAATAGCTCATGGGATGCGTGGCATAATAATGACAGGCGAGAACTTTCTTTCCATTGTGATACAAGGCGACAGTCTTCATCCATGGATCGATAAGCCCTTCGGGAAGTTCCCAGTGCCGGGGATTTTTACTGGAGCTTCCCCGCCAGTCGACAATTTTTCCATTCTCTCCAACAAAACGCCGGTTCCCCGCCACCTTTTCGACTTTCGCCTGGCTGGTCGCAACATGGGTCACAGGTTGCAACTGCTCCATGGCGGACTTCACGGCGGCACCGATCCGTTTCAGGCATTCATTGAAAAAGTCGACCTGAACGATGTGCGGCAGATCGTCATGAGCAGAGACGATCTTTTCCCCTTCCAGGCAGACGAACGGGGCGTTGTGCTGATGAATGCACTGCACCGCGACCCGCTCCGGCGTGGTTCCCGCAGCTGTGGCAATGGCCTTTCGCCAGGCTATATGGGCCTCGTTCAGCAACCCGGTCCAGTCAACGGCACAAATCACGATTGGCTTTCCGGCGCCCGTCAGGACGAACCCGATTGCTTCCTGCGGATCATCCATGCCCACCACCGGCTTGATCCATCCGCCGCACAGCGGGTGTCCCATCGGCGGGCTGACATCGATCCGAAACGTGGCCATCTTCAATCCGGATGTTTCTCCGCTGATGGAAAACGTCGGAACCAGAAGTGAACCAATCCCTGCCGCCAGGCTCGATTCCAGAAATTGCCGTCGATCCATGTTCATTCCTCCGGGGCCAGAGAGCCGCTTGATATTGAATGGAAATCTGTCGGACCAAAGTGAGATTGCAAAAATTTATTTTGTCGCGGCCGCTGCGGGAGCCTTCAAGGATTTGATGAAGGCGATCACGTCAGCAATCTGTTGCGGATTGATTTCTTTTTCCAGGCCTTCAGGCATCAGCGACAGGCCACTGGAGGTGAATTCATCAATCTGGCTGCGAAGGATGACGTCTTCTTTCCCTTCCGCGCGGCGGAGAGTCAGGCTGCCGGAGGATTCCGTGGCGATGATTCCGGAATAAATCTGTCCATCCAGCGTGGAGACTGTGTATGTCATATAGGTTTGCTGGGCTTCCCGATTCGGATCGAGAATGGAGGTCAGCAGGTCGGCCGGAATCTTGTTTTGCACGGAGGTGAGATCGGGCCCCACCTGATGTCCCACGTCTCCCAGCTTGTGGCAGATCGAACATTTCTGTGTGAAGACCTGGCGTCCTCGTTCAATATTTCCTGTCAACTCCAAAGCGGACTGGTAGGACTCGACGACTTTGCGACGGTTACTGGAAGCATCGCCCGCCAGGATTTTCTCGGCCCGTTTGCGAATGCCGGCCTGGGGATTCTGCCGGAGCAGGGGATACTTGGATCGGTCGATTTCGCTCCGTTTGATGGTTCCGGATTCCAGGGCATCGAGAAGTTTTTCGGTCCGGTCCCGCCGTCCCAGCAGGACATCGGTCGCCTGTCCCCGCAACGCGGGAGTGAGCGTCTTCCAGTTCGAAAGCAGCAGTTCCGCAACGCCGGGGTCCTGTACCAGGGCGAGAGCCGTGATCACCGATTGCCGCACATCCTGGGGAAGTTGCGGAGCGAGCAGAGTTGCAAATGTTTCGGAAGAAATGGACCAGGGCGCCATTGCCAGCAGTTGCAATGCCTTGCTGCGGGCAGATGACGACAATGTCTCATTTGTGGCTTGTTCAATGGCCGCTTGAAACAGTTCCTGAACGCGCGCCCGGACGGGACTGTCCGGGGGAAGTTTGGCAATGAGTTGTGACAGCGTCGTTCCCCGTCTCAACAATCCCTGGCCCAGAGACTGAAGGAGCGCCGGGCGGAGTCCGTTCGACACATCCGGACCGCTCAACGTCAGCAGCAACTGTTCCGCATCAGCCGATTCCGGACGGGAGCCCACAAGGCTCGCAATTTTGCCGAGCAGTCCCGGTGCATAAGGCAATTTGAGGAATGCGGGATCCTTGAGAAGCTGGACCATCAATGGTTCCCCCCGATTTCCAATCGACAGGAGATATGCGGCATGAAGGTCGTCGTTGCTTCCCAGTTCCGGAGCGAAACGCTTCAGCGCTTTCAGGGCATTGTCTCCCTGCATCCAGCTGATCGCCAATGCCGCCTGGAATTTGGGCCGGAATTCGGGATCGTGAACCAGTTCCATCACGTCATCCGCCAGGAAAGCGTCATTCGCCAGAAAGCCTTCAGCGAGAATCGCGGCATGTTGACGAACACCAGGATGTTCGTCCTTCAAGGCTTTGCGCACCTGCGCGGAGGTGAGTGCATTCAGTCCATGAAGTGTATAGAGTGCATGTAATCGTCCCTGGGGAAGCGAAGTTGTCTCCAGCAGTTTTGCAATGAGCGGAACCGCATTCTGATCCTGCCGTTCCCACAGCAGGCGCTGGGCGGTTTCCCGGTTCCATGAATTGGGAGAAGCGAGGTTGTCCACCAGTTCCGGGAGGGCTGCTTCCCCGAGTTTTGGGGGCCTGATCCGTTTCATGCCGGGAGAGACAAGCCGATAGATCCGTCCGCGATCATTTCCGCTTTCCAGGTCCAATTGTGCCCGGATATCTTCCGGAATGGAGATGGGATGTTCGATTGTTTCCCGGTACATGTCGATGATGTACAAGGTCCCATCGGGAGCATTCACATAATTGACCGGGCGGAACCAGGTATCCGTGGAAGCGACAAATTCCGTGTTCTGATCGGCGCGAACGGCCTCAAACGTCGCTCCCTCTTCGTGCAGCGTTTTGCGATGGACCAGATTTCCCCCGACGTCTCCCACGAAAGCATTTCCCCGATATTCTTCCGGATAGGCAGCGCCGCGGTAGATTGTGACACCGGCAGCCGACGTGAAAAATCCGCCCGGCACACGTTCCGACGCGGGGAGGTTCGCATATTTGGGATCGGCATTCCGACGGGCCGTGCGGATGATCCGCCAGGGTTCGATCGGGCTGCGGCGAAAAACCGGGGCGGCTCCTCCTTCCCGGGCAATGCTGCGAACCGGGCGGGGAGTGGAGACGTAAGGATTGCGTGCCAGATATTTCTCATCAAACACCACATGCATGATATGTACGCTGTTGGAACACAAAAATCGGTTTCCCCAGTCATCCATGGAATGCCCGAACTGAATTCCCCCCGAAGCCCGTTGAACCTGTTCCGTTTTGGGGTCGAAGGTCCAGTCGCTGCGGCCGAGATCGAGAATATCTTTCCCCTTGTGGAAAATCTGTCCCCCATTGGAACCGCTTGCCACCCAGATGCGATTATCCAGTCCCCATTTGAGATTGTTCGCCAATCCCTGAATGTTACGGCGATTCAGATGTGAATAAACGACTCTTCGGATATCCGCTTTACCGTCGCCATCGGTGTCTTTCAGGTAGTAGACGTCCGGAGGATCGATCACAAAGACACCGCCATCATAGAACGCCACGGACAGGGGCCAGTCCAGCTTGTCCGCAAAAACGGTGCTCTTGTCATAAATGCCGTCGCCATCCGTATCTTCCAGCATCCGGATGATGCCCGTTTCCGTCCGCCCCGTCCCCGCGGGGATGATCTGATCCTTTTCCTTGGCATATGGATAAGCATGAAATTCCGCGACGAACATCCGCCCGTTTTCATCAAAACAGACATCCACCGGATCTCCAACCAATGGTTCGGCGGCAACTTGTTCCAACGTAAAACCATGTTCCAGATGAAACGTTTTCAGCGCCTCCTTGGCTTCAACAGGAGGCAGACGGGGGAGCTTTTCCACCGTTGTTTTGTCTTCCGCATGAAGCACCGCCGGAACAGAGAATTGCAGACCGGCGAACACCAGGCCGAAGAACAGAGAACCAGTCACAAAGAGGATGCACCAGGCTGATGTGCGGGATGGGAAGATATTCATAACGAACGTTCTCAAGCAGATGAGGAATGGAGGAATCGAAGACAAACCAGCGGAGACCCGGTACTTGGGCAACAAAACGGAGCATCAAAATGTGAAGCGTTCCATTCAAAAGTTCACCATTCCGGTCAGGGCGTCTTCAGGACGGAATCGATCAGCACATAGGCTCGTTCCCGCATGTCGGCTGGGAAATTGTGCCCGCCATCGGGATGTTCCCACTGAAGGTTTCCCGGGACGCCGTATAATTTGAAAATGGGAGCGGCGGCCTTTACAACACGGTCGACGCTCTCCATGCGAAAATTACTGTCTTCTTTGGGAGCAATGATCAGCACCGGACGCGGCGCGAGAGCCGCAATCATTTCCTGATAATCAAACGGAATTTCGTCCAGCCGACCGGCATAGGCAATCATGCGGGGAATGTAGCGTTCCTGGACCCAGCCCCGTCCCGGTTTCCAGACATCGGGATTGCCTTGATAATAATCAACAATGGAATCCAGACCGCAGCTGGAGACAACCACCTGGATGCGATCCTCGTACAAAGCTGTGAAGACGGAATTGTGCCCTCCCAGCGAATGGCCAATAGCGGCATAGCGTCCGGAATTCACGTAAGGCAATGAATCGAGCAGGTCGAGCCCCCGCTTGTTATCCCAGACCGCTTTGAGTGTCCCGCTGGCCCAGCCCAGTTTCTTCAAGTCGGGAGCATATTCCGATAAGAGCGGATAATTCGGGGCAAGAACCACGTATCCCCGTTCGGCGAGTTCCACTCCATATTCCCGATCCGGACGGGTGCTCATCCCCAGAATCACTTTGGGGCCGTCCGCACTGGTGCTGTGCAGACACAAAGCAGCGGGAACTTTTTGAGGCGGGGATTGCAATGCGGTCTTGGGAATCAGCAGATAAGCGGGAACACGGCTTCCCGGTTCCGACTGATAAGTAATTTTTCGCCGCAGATACTTTCCGGCGTCCACCTCTTCAATGACCTGAACGTCCAGCGGACAAAATTTTTCCCCGCTCGGGAGTGTCCCCAGAATGGGCTCCATATTGTGGAGAAGTTCCTGACGGCGTTTCAACCAGTCATCAACAGTCTTGACCGGCTGCACGTTTCCCTGGGAATCGTGGAAGAGCAGCAGATTGTCACGGGGGAGTGTTCGAACCGGGAGAGTGGAAATCAGAGACGTTTCCGCGGGAGGTTGAGCCACAAGGGGAAGACCATTCCAGAAAAAACCGACAACAGTCATCAGGCTGAAAAAGAGACCTGATTGCCGGGAATGTGAATGACGGATTGTTCCGGCGCATACCGATTCGCTTAAGTGGACCATGGGCATGGTTCGTCTCCGCGAGGGGTTCCTCGGATGCTGGCTGACCCACAAGACCTCGAACTTTCACGAGATATGCAGCGGCATTTTATGTCTGCCCGCCAGCCGTCACGATTCCAGTATGACAAAACTCGTTCTGAACGCATTGCATCCGTTGCGCATTTTTTTGAAGAAATTGCGCATTCAACTTTTCCGTCCGGGTGGGGCAGGCGCTTCCAACTGAGACATGAATTTCAGGAAATGCCGGGCGCAACGATCAAGATTGGCTTCGCTTCCGCCTCCTTGCAGAGGCGTACACATCTCGTAGGCCACGCTTCCGGAATAGCCGTGCCGTGACAGAGCGGTCAGAAACCCACGGTAGTCGACGATTCCCTCGCCAACGGGAACAGCCTGGATCTGTTCATCCCGCACGGTATCCACCAGCGGAGGAACTGCTGGAACATAGGTCCGCCGGGGACGACGATCATAGTCCGCGACGGTCGTATGCGTCATCAGGGAGACAATCTCCTCAACAGCCCCATGGAGATCAATCCCCTGCATCGTGGGTCCCCAGGCATCAAACATTGCCCGGCAATTGGGCTCATCAATTTCTCGGAGCAGTTTTCGCAGGCTTTTGGCAGACATGGCCAGATCATGATAGTTCTGAACGCCCAGCGTCACGCCATGATCGGCCACCCGGCGACTGGCTTCGCGTAATGCCTGAACACAGTTCCTCCAGTTTTCCTCGAAGCTCAACCGGGGATCGGGTTGTCCGGTAAAAACGCGAATCAGCGACGTTCCCAGATCATTCGCCATTCGTGCCAAATCCGTCAGATAGAGCAATTGCAGTTCGCGATGCGGGACTTTCAGACTCGAATCCGAAATACAAAAATTCGTGTAACTCGCCAGACAGTCGACTTCCAGTCCCAGACCGTCCATGCGGTCCCGTAATGCCCGCCTTTGGGGTGGAGAATAGTCAATCGGAGCCAGATGGGGCCGCCTGGCCATCAGCATGACGGAATCGAATCCGAGTGCGCGGGCTTTTTCCAGAAATTCCGGCAGCCCTATCTGCAATTGTCCCGGCCAGGACCCGGAATAGCTGATCGAATGGAGAGCAAGTTTCCAGCGCATGAAAAGACTTTAAGTACCGCGAACAAAACCTCTCCGACAGTGAAATTTCCTGTCCACGAGCGGAACGCGATCCGTTTTGTTAGGGATTCTGGAGCGGAGTTGCAAATGATGTCTCACGTCGATCCTGATGAAACACAGGGAATTTAAGGCCGAGCGTGATCAAACAATGACCAAACTGGTCTAAATCAAATGCCTGCAAAAACCAAGGGGGAGGAAGAACTTCGCGACGAGAGCTTCCGAATGTTCCATGATTTTCTCAATCTTCTGCTGTGGAATATTTTCCATGTCCAAACGAAGTCGCCCGACGGGAATCAAACAACTCTGTTCCGATAGTGTCGCCGATAAGCCAGCGGTGTCATCTGAATTTCCTTTCTGAATTGTCGGGTCAAATGACTTTGATCGGAAAAGCCTGTCCGGTTGGCAATCTCGGCAATGCTGTCTTCCGTATGAATCAAAGCGTGGCAGGCAGCGTTCAATCGGACACGTAAGACATATTGCTGCGGCGTCTGCTGAAAAATCTGCTTGAATCGCCGATCGAACTGGCTGTGAGATAAATGCACCAGATCGGCCAGGGCCTGCATCCGAACCGGTTCGGCATGATGATTCACCACAGCGGAAAGGACCGCTTCCATTCCTTGATAGGCGGGAATGATTGGCCGGGTCTGGGCGAGTTGCCGCATCACAATGGCAATCCCCGTTGAAGCCTGCCCGGCCTCGAACAGGGGGACTTTACTGCACACAAACCAATGCAGCCGCTGGAAATGATCCGAAAGCAGCCAGACCTGATTCCAGGAAGGAGCCTGCGCAAGCATGATCCGCCGGTCATCGGCAGCATATTGTTCCGCGATCCGCTGCTCGTACAGATCGAAATCCGATTTTCCAAGAAGCTGTTCCATCCGTTCAAATCCATGGAAAGCAGCTTCCGCAAAGTTTGCCCAGCGAAAAATTCCCTGCGGGTCTTTCACACAAACACAGGCATCGGGAAGATAGGTAAACAGTTCCAGCACCCGCGGCATGGACTGCGTGCCGAAGCCGGCTTGACCTGAAAACGAACGATTCTTTCCCATGCGCAAATTGTGATAAATCCGTTCCCTTTCCTTCAAGAGCGCCGGAATTCGATTCCCATTCGCATTTTCGGTGGTGAAACGAAACGTCTGATGACGTCCTGAAAAACAGCATGAACTGGAGAAAGCCCGCCCAGCAGCCAGGGAATCGCTGGAATCCTCCCGGCGGATCGAATACATCAGAATCCGATGAGAACTCGCCATTCCCTCTCTGTTTCCTGGACATGGATCAGGAGTGTTCCCGATGAGAATCGGTATTTTCTCCGATACACACGACCACCTGGATCATCTTCGCCGTCTGGTACGGATGTTTAATGAACGGCAGTGCGACTGCGTACTGTTTGCCGGCGACCTGGTGTCGACGTTCGCTGTTCCCCCGCTCCGGGAGTTGCAATGCCCAATCTACGGATGCTTCGGCGATAACGAGGGGAATAAAACCGGAATCCGGGGCGGATTCCGCATTCTGGGAGAAATCAAGGATGCCCCCGCCGAATATCAGCTGACGGATGGAACCCGGGTGGTGATTGCCCACATGCAGCGGCAATTGCAGGGATATGACAATGAATTCGATATTGCGATTGTCGGACACACTCATCGGCCGCTGATCCGGCGCGATGAACGGAACCGGCTCTGGATCAACCCGGGGGAGTCTTCCGGATGGACCTATGGCCGGCCCACGGTGGCCTTGCTGGACACAGCCACACAACAGGTCGACATTCTCGATATCGATCTCTCCACCCCACTTCCCAGCTGGGATGAAACCCGCCGCCAACGGAGCCGGCCCTCTTCGTCAAAGGATTAACCTCGCGAGGGTTCAAACCGGCAAGCAATTTTCCAGACGTTTCCCTCACATCAGCCGGAAAGGCTGCTGGGAGGATGGTCTTGCATCTGGGGAAGTGGAATCCGCGTGATCACGCTGACGTGACCATCCCCTTCGATAAAACTCTCCTGAACATCCTTGAGATTGCTGACTCCTTTCTGGCGAAGCTGACTGAAAAGATCCTCCCGGGTCATCAGCTCCTGTTGCAGATTCTTCTCAATAATCTGACCATCCCGGATCAGCAACAACGGGACACGATCGATCAGACGTCCGAAACGCTGCCAATGAAAACCGAGCCAGTCAATCATGTATTCCCAGAAAACGATCGTGCTGACCAGCAACAACCCGTCAGTGACGGAACGATAATTCCCTGCCATGGCATTCTGGGCGGCATCGGCAATCAGGATCAGCACCAGCAGATCAGCGGCCCCGACCGATCCCGTCTGACGGCGAAAGACCCGCAATAGAGCAAACAACGCCAGGTAGGTACATGTCCCGCGAATGATCGTTTCGAAAATCGGCTCGGACGGGACGAATAACTCATGCCAGTTTACCGAATACCAGGCGGGCATTGTTTCTGCTCCTGAGGACCAACGAAAACAGGGTCCTGCCCGCGAACGGGCAGAACCTTGTCGGCAAGGCAGTCACCCCCCGGTGTCGCCTGCCTAAACGTCATTGTGTTTTGGAACAAAATTTGATTGATCACCTGCCGCTGGCAAGGGGGGAATCGCGGCAGATGAGAGAGAATCAGGACCAGAGGTCAGGAACCAGGGGAAACATCACGTCTTCTTTCACCCTTCATTACTGGACATCGAACTGGCCGTCGCAGTAATCGGCCTGGTCCCAGAAGCTGCTGCCCCAGAATTGTCCACCATGACCGGATGTACATTTCGTCTGGTAGCTCTGATGGATGCTGGCGAATGCGGAGCCGACGTCTTCCAGCTCATTATTGACATTCAAAGCAACTTCACTCAAACCGACGACAAGTCCCAGCACAGCGATCGTCGAGATCAACACCAGTTCCGCGGAGACAATAAAGCCAGCTTCGTCATTGATCAGTTGGTTCAGGCAGATGTTCATGTTGTTTTCCTTTGATTGGGGGTGACTGTTGATGCGGAAAAGTAAAAGCAGGTGGCGTGCCAGTTTTTTGAACACACACCCCGTCCACCCTCTCCGAAAAACAAAAAAGCGAGGCATAAGTCATTTAGCTTCAATCCATTGCGATTTGTCAAAAAACTTAAACACACTATTGAACACGACGAATGCCGGACTGCATTCATGTCGCCTTTGGACATCATTGTTTTCGAAAGACAATTCCCTGCGTCCCAAATATTGTTCTAATCAACAATTCAGAAAAGAGTTGCGAGAAATGATGTCCCGTTGCCACGCTGATGTTTTTCAGCAGCATCATTTTCTTCCAGTCCATTTCCCCTGTTCTTCCTCAACGTCCTCCGGGTCGCAAGCCCCGGAGGTGATGCATCGCATGACGATTGCTGACGATGCTTTTTGTGTGAAGCCGACATGATTCGTCAAAAATCCCTGGAAAAGCGGCATTCACACCTTTAAATGGTTCGCACGTCGGCCCCGACTTTTGGATCCCCTCTCGACTTTTTGTGTCTCGTTTCCCCTGGAGGATACCGTGACGGACAAGGGAACATTCCGCTTCATGGAGCGTTTTACAGGGAATCGTCCTCTCCTATTGGATGGAGCGACCGGGACGGAACTGGCCCGAAGGGGGGTCAATCTGAATGAGCCATCATGGACCGCCCGGGCCATCCGGGACCATTCACAAGTACTCTGGCAAATCCATCGCGATTATGTGGATGCGGGGGCTGAGATCATTACCGCCAATACTTTTCGTACCCATGCCCGCAATCTGAAATCCCTGGAACACTGTCCATCCGCCCGGGATCTGACTCGGCAGGCGGTGGACATTGCCCGTGATGCTGCCGGTCCTCATGTTTTTGTGGCTGGTTCGATTGCACCGCTGGAAGACTGTTATTCTCCCAGCCTGACCCCTTCTGATGAGGCCTTATTGAATGAACACGCGGAAATGGCGGACAATCTTGCAGCGGCCGGGGTCGACCTGATTCTCGTGGAAACACAATTGACGATCCGTGAAGCCGTTCTGGCGGCACGAGGGGTCGCCAGAACCGGGTTGCCGTTTGGGGTCAGTTTCGTCTGCAATGCCGCTGGACAACTACTTTCGGGCGAGTCTCTCGTGGACGCCGTACAACAGGTGGCTGCATGGAATCCGGTGCTGTTTCTGGTGAATTGCATTCCGGTGGAGGAGGTCCTCTCGACACTGAAGCCCGTTCTAAAAGCATGTCCGGAAATTCCGATGGGGGCATATGCAAATACCGGAAGGCTATTGGCAAATGGAAGTTGGGAAGCAACTGCGGGTAACTTACCGGCAGTTTACGCCGAATATGCACGGGAGTGGATTCAAGCGGAATTTCATCTTATCGGGGGGTGTTGCGGAACGACTCCACTTCACATATCTCAAGTTCACAAAATGATTTGCGAACACTTCTAGAGTGCTGTCTGATTCGAGAACCCCCGGTAGAGATGCGGAAGAACGAACTCTTTCTGGCGGACTCGCTCTTCCCGTCATTTGGATGTTGAACTAGGTTCCGACGATCCTCAATTCCCATCCATGCACCTCCCTTTTCATTTCCGTGAGGGGTCGGCCCCCGGTCCATCGCGGAGTTCCTGTCTAGCCGCCTGCCGGTCCTGCCATCGCAGTTTCGAACATGAACTTCCTCCACTCGAAATCGCACGCTTCCGACACGCCTGTTTCAGGCGCGCTGCGGCCATCTGCTCCGACTGCTTCGGTTCCATCGTTGTCTGAGCAACTTGAGACATCTTTTGAGACACATTCTACCGGGCTTGAATATCACCCATGGGGTCTGCCAATGACCGTTCGACAGTCGCCATTGGAACCATCCGCCGCTTGCGGTCCACCTGCTGGTCCAGGGACATTCCGCAGCCGGCGCTGGGGATGGAAACTGGCGGGACTGCTGGCTGCCGGAAGCCTGCTGGCCGGCATTCCATCCGCTTTTGCGCAGCAACCGCCCCCGACGGCATCCTTATCCAGTTCCGCTGAGTCGCCATCGGCTCCGACTGTTCGCAGCAATGAAGAATTCACGCTTCCCGCCAGCGAAGCCTCCGGCTCCGCCAGTTACGGCGGAGCGTTCGGATCCCGTTTCAACTATCCGACCTATCCCAACGAGCCCCCCTCTGTTGGAGGCTATGGGACCAAGGCCCGGATCGGCAGCCAAGCGGGAACCACGGTGGGGCAAAGCCAGCCGATCACGAATTTCGATCTCTCTCCGTATCTGTTCGAAGGAAACCTGTATCTGTTCGGAGAAGGCCGAATTGCCCTGGGAAATGACGGCAAGACCGGCGGCTCGCTGGGGGCGGGGGGACGTTACTTCTTCCCGCGGGTCAACTCCATCCTGGGGGCCAGCGGCTGGATCGATATTGATGCCACCCGCGGACCGACGTTCCATCAGTGGGGCGTCAACGCGGAATTTCTAAGCGAATTCCTCGATATTCGCGGGAACGTGTACGTCCCTTATGGACAAATCACGAGAGTCACCGGCATCAAGCTGGAAGAAGGTTCGCAGCAGTTCATTGACCGTCCTGCCACCGACTTGCTGCCCGGCGACCCCGCGGGAACCCTGGGCACCTACTTGTCTTTCCAGCGGCGGATCTACTCCTCGACCGCATTACAGGGGTTCGACACGCTGTTTACGATTCCCATGCCGGGAGAATTCGCCCAGACGCTCAATCTCGAGGCGTCGGCCGGTTTCTATGGTTACGAAGCCCGGGACGGAAGCGTGAAACAGACCTATGGCTGGCGAGCCCGGTTCGACATCGACCTGTTCGAGCATCTCTCGCACATGTTTCTGGAGATCAACAACGACAAAGCCTTCAAAACAAATGTTGCCTTCGGCGCGGACATCAATTACTGGCATAAGCTGGAACATCGTCCGCGACTGGGGCACAGCCAGTACAACCGTCTGGCGGAATGGGTTCGTCGCAACCGGACGACCGTGGCACTCAACAGCAGTGCCCTGGCGGAACGGGAACTCGCCATCAATCCCGCCACGGGACGCCCCTATGTGATTTATCAGGTCGAACAGACTGACCAAGTCAGCCATGGAGGGGACGGCACGCTGGCAAATCCGTTCCAGAATCTGCAAGACGCCATCAATGCCACGGGAACCGGCGATGCCCTCCGGCCCAGCGACTTCGTGGACTATGTCCATGGCAACAGCGTGATCGAAAATAACGGGATCACGATCGGGCCGAACTTTGACGGGCTGCAAGTGATTGGCGAAACGTCGACTTCGACCATCGGCCTTCCCGTGGTCGGTCTTCCCGATCCCCTTCCGCTGCCGGTCGTGACCCCCGAGCCATTCGACACTCCCGCGATTCAGAATATTAATGGCAATGCTGTCACACTCAGCAGCAACAACGTCACTTTTGCCGGATTCGATATTTTGAACGTCACGGGAGGCGATGCCATCTATGCCGGTCCGGGAATCAACGGAGGCAATATTCAGGAAGTCAGCATCAAAACAGTGACTGGCGGAAACGGTGTCAACCTGCAAGACACCACGGGCAACTTCAGCTTCGTGAACGTCGGCATCGCGGACATCGAAGAAGATGCCTTCAAAGTGACTGGCGGCAATGCCAATATCGTCTTCTCGGGCGCCGATTCCCGCATTGACAACACCTCCAACTCCCATGCCTCCCATGGCTATGCAGTGAATGTGGAAGACGCTGCGGGGGCGGTCAATCTGGGAGGCGTGAATATCACGGATACTGGTGGAAACGGGATTCGCATTTACGGAACCACCCCTGGAAGTTCCACGGCCCGCGTGACCATTGGTCCCACAACGCTGACCGATACCGTGGTCATTGGACCAACGGGAACGGAAGTCGCCACGGGAGCAGTCTATATCCGAAACCATGCTGGAACAGTCACGTTTTCCGATACCCTGAACATCAACGGACTTTTTGGAGAGGTGGACCCAAATGCCGGTGGCAATGCCTTTGTGGTGGAAGCGTTGCAGAGCAGCGGTTCGGTATTCGTCCAGCAGGCGGTCAATATTACCGGCCGCAAGGGCTACGGAATCTATGTTGTCGATAGTGCGGATACTGCCGGCACAACCGGCGGAGGATCAAACGATGTCACTTTCCAGCAAGGGGTCACAATTTCCGGGCTGGGGACCGGATATGTCGGAGACGAATCCGCAGTCCTGTTCCAGTCGTATTCGGGAGGACTGATCTTCTCGAACGGCCTGAACGTGACCGGTGGTCGCGGAGACGGGGTCGAAATTACTGCCGGAACGGGTGGAGCGGGTACCCAGGGAACCAGCCAGGGCCATTTTGTCGCACAAGGTGTACAGATTTCGGGAATCAGCGGGGTCGGCGGCACCACTGGAATTTCCTTCAATGCGCATGACATCGACAAGGAAAACTTTATCGTCAACACCATCGGCCTGACAATCAACAACCGCGGCACCGCCGGCAGCACCGGAGACTTCGGAAAGGGAATCAACGTCCAAAACTTCGATGCCAAGGCTCTCTTCCAGGGAACGACGACGGTCAATAACGACCTGCTGTCCAATGCCATCGGAATTGATATCGAAACCAACAGCACGACCGGAATCGTCGGATTCGTCAATGCGAACGTCAACAACCAGCGCGGAGCCGGTTCATATGGCGTACGGGTCTTCAACAATCTCGAAGACAGTTCCGGGGTGAGTTTCAACATTCTCAATGTCACCAGCAACGCGGCCGTTGGCGTTTCGTTCGAGGATAATGCCGTTGTCTCCATTGGCAGCGGGACGCTCAATTCCACCGGAGCCCGGGCCATTGAAGTCTTCACTGGTGCGGGAGTCACCCCCATTCAGCAACATACGATCCTGCTCAATTCGGTCAGCGCCACCGGAGCGGACTACGGGATCTATGTCAGCAACAGCGAAGGCCAGTTCACGGTCAGCGGCGTGGGTGGTGGAGGAGCCAGCGGAGGAACCATTTCCGGAATGACCGCGGCCGGAGCCCATTTCGACAACACCCAGTCCGCAGATCTGAACTTCATGCTCCTGACCAACAATCTGGTGGGCGTGGAAGCAATTTCGCTTCTGGACACGACAGTCCCCAGCATCACCCCCCTGCTGAGAATCGGCGACTCGACAATCAGCGGTTCTGGTCGCGAAGGGATCTATGCGGAGGACGTCCAGCACTTCAACCTGCAAAACTCCGTGGTGTCCGCAAACGACGTCTCGGCTTCCGAGGAACAGATCGAAATCTTTTCGAAGAACGATATCGGTCTGGTCACGGCTGTCTTCAACAACAACAATATTTCCGACAGTCTGACACGCGTCGTTTCCGGGACAGACATGATCTACATTCATAACAGCCTGGGGCTCTCCACCGACAGCCAGATCACCGCCATCTTCACCAATAATGGAGCCCCGGCTTCGACCACAAATCTCAACAGTATTACTTCGAACCGCGGCAGCGGCGATGCCGCCATCAGCCTGGACTGGACCGGAGGAGCCGCCATTGCCACCATTGACACCAATCGGATCAGCACACTCAATACGGGTGGCCAGATCGGCGTGAAGCTGACCACGAACACATCTTCGACAAACATCACCTATACCAATACGTCCATGAGCACCAGCGGAGCAAATGCCGTTGGAATTCAGGCTGTCTTCCAGCAGGCCTCCACGTTCAACGCCTCCAACAATCAGGCATTCGATGTCTCAGGACTGATTTCCGGCAGCGGATTCCAGATGAGTGGAACAGGATCGACCGGAATGAATCTCCAGTTCCTGGCGACCGGAAACACGATTACGGTCAACAACAACCTGTTTGAATTCCTGCAACGCAACAACCAGGGAATTGTCTTTGAACGCCTGACCGGCAATGGAGACACCAATGTCGCCATCGGCGGAAACAGTATTTATCGTCCCGCGCCAAATACGAACGGAAATGGCGGCGGAAACGTCACGACTCCCACCGTCGGGATCTATATCAAATCCGTCCTCGGCAATATCAACCTGATCAATTCCGGAGACAACTTTGTGCAATTCGGAAACTTCCCCTTCCAGAACTACTATGACTTCCTGATGACCAATCCCGCCCAGGCAGGCGGATCGACAATTTCCGTCAACGGCAATCTTGTTCCATAAGCAGTTGTCATACGTTCAGGGTCTGAGCCGGGCTGATCTTGCGACAAGTCTCCCTTTTCTCGTAAAACGTCTCGCCCCCCCGTCATTTCCGACGGAACAGGGGGAGTATCAGACGGCACGGATCGGATTCCAGGACGAGAATCCGGATGACTCCCGACCGCATGGTTCGGATCAACAGGAATTCAGCACGGCAATGATCCCGCACATCCTGTTTGAACTTCCAGCCATTCGCCGGAGCTTTGCCGTTACTGGGAGAAACCCGGCGCAGCCGGCCTGTTCCTGCCGCAATCAAAGAAAGTCACCGTTTCCAAAACCCTTCGTATGTTGAGGGAATTCTGACCGTTTACAGGACAGGGAACAGGGATGTTCACGGACGTCACCGCGACAACATGGAAGCAACGGCTCAATGCCGCGAGCCTGATCGCGATTCCACTATTTCCCCTTATTCTGGCTGTTTGCAGCACATCCGCCGTGCCACGCGGACGTCCCATTGCTGGTGAAAAAAAACTTCCGCCGCTGGCATTCCGGCAATATGCGGTGAACCTTCACGAAGTGGCTCCCACCGCCAGCCTGACGGCCCCTTTTTCATTCTGGAACCGCGGCAAAGGGTCGCTGGAAATTACGAAGCTCGAACCGAGCTGCGGCTGTCTGGCTCCCCGGTTGCTCGGAAATCGAAAATCCTACGCCCCCGGCGCGCAGGGACTGTTCGAAGTCCAGGTCGAAACCGCCCGGGAAGCCCCCGGTCCTCATACGTATTCCATTCGCGTGCATTACACAGCGGATGGAAAGCCGCTGGAGGAATGCGTCCTGTTCCGTTGTGAGATTCCCGAACGGAATGTCACCGTGACACCGCCGGAGCTTTATTTTTATCAACTTTCGGAAACTCAACTGGCCAGTCAGATCCGCGTGGAAGATCACCGGGGGAAGAATCTGCATGTGGTGGAAGCAACCTCCCGCAGTCCGCATCTCCAGCTGAAAATCGGTTCTCGGGAAAAATTTTCCGATGATCGATCCGTCACCCCGATCGACGTTGTCGTCAGCGCGGGACTTCCTCCGGGATCAAATCACTCCTTCATCGTGATCAAAACGGACGATCCCGATTTTCCGCTGATTCGTGTCCCGGTATTCCTGCAAGGGAAACCGGGAGGAGTCCAACTCTCTTCCGGAGTGGTTCCGGTTCAACCAGTCGTCCAGAAGAACAAAATGACCTCCGGCAAAGCATCTGCGAAGGAGAAGGCAACGACCGGCGCGCGGAAGGAGCCTTGACAGGGGACTCGCCCGCAAAAAACGTTTGAGAATCTGCCGGGATGGGAGGATTTGTCTCCCTACCAGGCGGAACCGAGATCACCCGGCTCCGATTCATCCAACTGGGCCCGCAATCCATCCCGTTCCTGACGAGTGACATCCAGATCGAACATCAGGTATTTCACATCCAGACGTAATTGAGAAAGGGCTTCTTGAACCAGATTCAGAATCCGTCGGCGTCGCCGAACGCAGTCCACGACCTGGGCATAGGGTTGTTCCAGTTCCCGATAATGCTGTTCGGGGAGAGCGGCAATCCGCTTGCCCAGTTCGATCAACTCGCGCGGGAGTTCGTCTGACGACGTATCCGGAAATCGAAGGGCGTTCTGCATGGTGATGACCTTATCCCCCTGTCTCGCGCCTCCCTGCGAGAAAACCGGTCGGGCTGGGGATCCGGTTTCGGCTCGACGAACCGTCCGTGGTCCGTTGAAAAAAAACAACATGACTGAAGAAATGACATGTTGCCAAATCGCCACAAGCGCTCGCAAGAGTCTTCAATCAAAGTTTTCAAAACTCCGACGACCTGCCCAATTCAGGTCCACCTGCAACAGTTCAATGGATCATAAAACGTTTATCGACTCCGATCGGGCATTCTTCAGATGGGTCTGTGCCGTTTATACAGCTTGCCTGCTTCTGGTGATCTTTGACAACAGCGCTTCCGCGCAAAACACTCCCCAGATTCTTCACTATTCCTTCGAAGTCAATCCCGCCATCGGCCAGCCGGCCAGTCCGGATCTTTCCTCGATCATTACGCAACACATTATTACTGAAGAAGATGCACATTCCGGGAAGAGTTGCGAGCGCCTCTTATTTCAATCTTCGCAACAACCCGCGGAAGAGAGCCGGATTGTGATTGCGGCTCCGCAGTCACGCTTATTCAACGAGCTTTCCGCCAGTCTCTGGGTCCGGGCCAACTGCATCCATCTGCGACTGGGAATGCGAATCCGTTTTCCACATCAGATTGATCCCCGCACGAATGCCCCCCTGGCCATCGATTATTTCGGAAGTGCTTACCAGGACTTCAAAAACTGGGAACAACTGACCTGCCGGGCCACGGATGAAGATTTACAGAGTCGCCTGATCCGCGTCCGCAGCCAACTCTCGGATGGTCTTAATCCCGTTAAGCTGGACGACCGGGAAGCCTATGTGGATCAGTTGGTATTGCAGTTTCAACTTCCCGCCGGCCCCTCGGCGCTGGAATACGACGACCTGGAATTTGGACCGGTGATCCGTCCGAAAACCGTGATTGATGAAGAGGGACCGACGCGGACAACCGACGCCACGCTCTCAATTGAGAACGATCGCATTCGCAAAAACGGAGTGCCGTTCTTTCCGATCATCACGCTCTATCATGCGGAAGCTCTGAACCTGATTGCCCGGTCCGGGGTCAACATGTTGTGGATTCGCAATTATGATGACCGGCCTTTGTTGTCCGCCCTGGAGGAGATGGACCTGGGAGCCATCGCTTCGCCTCCCCAACCCTCCCCCGCGGAAGCGATTTTGAACCGTTCCGCGATTCCGACAATGCCGGAATGGACGGCCCCGATCTGGGCCTGGATGCTGGGAATTCATCTTCCCGCCAGCGACCGCCCTTTTGTCACTGCCTGGGCGGACCAGGTCCGCGATGCCGACCGGCAGATTCATCGCCCGATTATCGCCGATGTGGCCGCCGACGAACGGGACTTTCATCGCAAGACTGACCTGATCTCCATTACCCGTTGCCAGCTGAATACGTCGAACTCCAGCCTGGATCACTTTACGGATCTGCGTGGCCGCCGGTCTCATGCTCTGCCGGGGAAACCGCTGATCACCTTCGTGCAGACGGAAGCCTCGGGGGCGCTGCTGGATTATGTGGGGGATCGCACGCAGATTCCCATCGTGGAACCGGAACAGATTCTTCATCAGGGATTTGAAGCGATTGCCGCGGGGTTCAAAGGGATTGGCTTCTGGAAACAGATTCCCTTTGACACCGATTTTCCCGGCCTTCAGGAGCGGCTGGACGCAATGCGGATTTTCTCCATTCAGGCCCGGCTCCTGGAATCGTTTATCGCGACTGGGCGCATCATCGACGAAGTCCCGGTGCAGGTCGCCCCGAAACGGCCCGTGAAATCAAAATCCATGACTTCCCCGCTGGCCACCCGCTGGGATCGCCCCTTGAAAGCCGACGGCACTCCCGGCGCAGCACAGGGAGAATCTCCGGAGATTCGGGCCACGGTCTTTCATTCGGATCAGGGACGATTAATTCTGCTGGTCTGGCATGAACCCGGGGCACAATGCGTTCCCGGTTCCCAGACAGCCACGAATGTCCGTGTTCTCGTCCGCGGCATTGGAGACGTGGCAACCGCCTGTGAAGTGACGCCGACCAGCGTTGGCCAGTCCAATCTCGCAATGGAACGGGTTTCCGGCGGAACTGAACTGACGCTGAAAGAATTTGATCAGTATGCCGCGATCATCGTGACCGGCACGCCGGAAGAGGCGGCAGCCATTCAAAAACAAGCCTGGCAAACACGTCAGGCTGCCGCGGAAGCGTTCGTGAGCCTGACGGAATCCAAACTAGCCCGGGTGAAAACCACACAGGCACTGCTGGAAGCCGCGGGCGCCCCCCCGGTCTTGAATGCGCCGATCCTGCTGGAACAGGCCGAGAAGTTCCTCCAGGACGCGAAGAATAATCTCAGTTCCGGCCGGGCCGATGAAACCCGGATTGCCAGCCAGAAAGCCCTTCAACATCTTCGCCTGCTCCAGCGAAGCCACTGGGAACTGGCCACCGCTCCCCTCACCGCGCCAACATCGACCATGGAAGCCACAAACTTCCAGACACTGCCTGATCACTGGAAACTGATGTCCCAACTCGGACAGATCGACCAAACGGAAAATCTTCTGCCGTCAGGAAATTTTGAAGAAGAAAATGCCCTCTCTTCCCCCAGTGATCTCACTCGCACCACGAGTTGGGCCCTGGCTGGTCCGGAGAGCCCGTCGACGTCCCTGCGTCTGGTTCACAACAGCCAGGAAGCACAATCTTATCTCTCCCTGATCGTGAAACCCGATGCTCCCCCCGGCCAGACGGTCGGGCTTGTCAGTCCGCAATTGCGGATGAATGCCGGTGAATTGGTCGTGGTAACGGGACAGTTTCAGATCCGTCATCCGCTGGGAGGTCCGGACCATCGGCTGGAAATCTTCGATACCATCGCCGGACGGGAAGGGGCGTTGTCATTGAAAGCAGCCACAAGTGGATGGACCGACTTCCGCCTGATCCGCAAGGCCCCGTTCTCCGGCCCGTTTCGGATTCAATTCGAACTGACCGGGCCGGGCGTGGTCGATATCGATCGTGTTGCTGTGCGAATCCAGGCTCCCGATGACGTCCAGCGAACCGGGGGAACGGCCCGATAAACAGTTCCTATTGTGCGGCAGCGGACTCCGTGACGGAACTCTTTCGCAAAATACTGTGGCGAATTCCAAAGGCAAAATAAATCAGGAATCCCAGGCCCAGCCAGACCAGCAGGCGAAACCAGGTGTCGATCGGGAGAAACAGCATCAGGGTCAGGTTCACCAGGATCCCCAGCGGGGCGATCACAAACAGCAACGGACAACGAAAGGGCCGATGCACTTCCGGATGGCGGATACGGAGGACCATCACGGAACCGCAGACCAGCACAAAGGCCATGAGCGTTCCGATACTGACCATTTCCTCAAGCAGCCGAATCGGGAAAAATCCGGCGACCAGGGCAATGAGCAGCCCCGTTAAAATCGTTGACCGATGGGGGGTGCGGTACTTTTCGTGAATTACGGCAAACAGATTGCGGGGCAGGAGTCCATCGCGGGCCATGGCCAGAAAGACCCGGGACTGGCTGAGAAAGTTCACGAGGATCACGCTGGTTAATCCCGCCAGTGCCCCAACGGCAATCAGACCGGCACAAGCCTTCAACAATGGACTTTCATCCTTCTGTGCCTGTTTGCGGAAAGCCGATGCCAGCGCGGCATTGGGATCGATGTCCCAGTAATTTTCCATTCCGGTAATGACCGCCGCGACCAGCATGTACAAAATCGTACACAGGATCAGAGCGGTCAGAATGGCCAGCGGAACATCCCGCTCCGGCCGGGTACATTCCTCCGCATGGGTCGAAATGGCATCGAATCCAATATACGAAAAGAAGACGAGGGCGGCACCAATCATTAAACCCGAAAGGCCATAAGGCATGAACGGACTGCGAACGGCATCATCCAGCGGGTCCAGCAGCGATTTGATTCCCAGAATCGAAAGCAGCCCCCATTTCTTAGCTTCATTCGCCAGGCCCGTGATAATGACCCGTTGCGTCGTGGGAAGGCTTTCGGCCAGTTCCGGATTGTGATCCAGAAATTCTTTTCCCGTGGTGAAGCTGTTCACCTGCTCCGCGTCATATTTCTCTTTCAGCTCCGGATGGCGATGCAGATAGTCGAGAAGGTTTGTTTCGCGGCGGCTTTCAATGGGCAACTGCGTCCAGTTGTCCGGCGTGACGTAGTTGAATCCCAATCCAATGACCATCAGCACGACCGCCAGCTTAATGATCACGAATAATGTATTCGTGGCGGCGCTTTCCCGAATTCCGATCACGAGGATGTAAGTGATGACCGCGACGATCAGAATGGCGGGCAGATTGCACCACGGTTGCAGAACGGTGCCATCGGTCAGATAGATTTTTGTAAAGGGATCTGACGTGATGGCCATGGGCAGGGCGACTCCGGCAATCGTGCGCAAGGCTTCATCGAGATAATGCGTCCAGTGGGCCGCCACCACGCTGCAACTCATCGCATATTCGAGAATGAGATCCCAACCGATGATCCAGGCCCAGATCTCGCCAAGCGTGGCATAGGTATAGGTGTACGCGCTTCCCGCGACGGGGGCCATGGCCGCAAATTCCGCATAACACAATGCGGCAAACATACAGGCGAGCCCCGCAATGGCGAAAGAGAGGACAACCGCCGGCCCCGCATCTTCCGCAGCAACACGGCCCGTCATGGCAAAGATCCCCGCGCCGATAATGGCTCCCACTCCCAATGACGTCAGCGCGACCGGCCCCAGGACACGATGCAGCCGTTTTTCATCCGCCAGCTCCGCATGAAGCATCTCCAGCGTTTTACGTTCAAACATTTGCTTCCAAGGCACGGCATCAATCCTGGTCTGGGGTCATCTGGTCTGCGGAGAAGACGGGACGTCCACTCCATGATGATCGAGCGGAAAACTCGATCCGGACATCGGGCGACGGAGGAAGCATCTACTCTCGGCCCTCCGTGATTTCAGGGAATATTCAAACCTGAATGAAACACTTATCCACGGAGAACAGGATGCAGCACATTTCCAGGCCGGTGGAATTTGTAATGACTGACCGACAGCACTGGCAACACCCACACCCGTCCGACACCTCGATGCTGCGGAAAAACAATCCGCTGGATATTTCGAGTTTTTCGATTTGTCGGGGGTCAATTCTCTTTCCAGCCGCTTGTTGCCGTTGCCTGATTCGGGCATCATTGATGCCATGCCCCGAGATGAGATCGGGACGATGTGGTTGCCTTTCCTGGAATTCAAATCAAGAATTGAGTGTGCCCCCATGCAGAGCGATTCTCCCAATTCCGGATTTTCCCGACGCCAATTCCTGAAAACCGCTTCCGTCACGGCACTCGCCGCCTCGCTTTCCAGCAGCCGGCCGCTGCCGGCCGCCGATCCGATTCAGCGGACGGGAACATCCCATTTGAAATTGTCGTTGGCAGCGTATTCGTTTCATCATCAACTCACTCGATACTGGCCCACTCCATCGATCAAACCAGGAACGTTGACCCTTTCTGACGTGATCAATTTCTGTGCTGCCCAAAATCTCGATGCGGTCGAACTGACCAGCTACTACTTTCCCAATCCCCTCACAAGCGAATACCTGCTGAAAATCAAAGAGCAGACGTTCCGGCTGGGACTGGATATTTCCGGGACGGCCATTGGAAACAACTTCTGCCTGACCCCCGGTCCCGACCGCGATATCCAACTGAAACTCTGCCGCGACTGGATCGACTTCGCCGCTGAAATGGGGGCTCCCGTCATTCGCATTTTTGCTGGAAATATCGGCACCGATCAACTGGAAAACCAGGCGGTGGATTTATGCGTCCAGGGGATCAATGACTCCTTAAAACATGCTGCGAAAAAGGGAGTTGTCCTCGCCCTGGAAAATCATGGTGGGATCACGTCCACGCCGGAACAACTCCTGCGCATTGTCAAACAGGTGGATGCGTCTCCGTGGTTTGGAGTGAATTTTGACAGCGGAAATTTCCATACTGATGATCCTTATGGAGATCTCGAAAAAATCGCCCCTTATGCAATGAATGCCCAGATCAAGGTCAGCATCGGTTCCGGACGCAAGAAACAGGCCGCCGATTATGGACGCATCATTCAAATTCTCAAACAGGCCGGCTATCGCGGCTATGTGGCGTTGGAATACGAGGAAAAAGAAGATCCCATCCAATTCATCCCGCCGATTCTCCAGAAGCTCAGAGAACTGCTTGCCTGAGAGACTGCGGGGCTCGTTATCAACGCCAACATGAAAAGTCGAATTGATCCGGGAAGGCAGGTTTCTGCTGGGCCAATCACGAACATCGGAATTCCAGGCCGTTCGAACCAGCGGAAACCCTGTTTTTTCTTTGAATGTCAATGGTGAACGAAATCTTCGCGGTGTGAACTTTCACGTCGCCGATGCCAGGAGGGGGCAGCCTCATGCAGCGCTCGGCTTTGATTCTTCTCTGTTTACTGGGGAACGGGTTCTGGTCCGGTCTTGTCCAGGCTCAGCCTGATGATTTCCACGGAGCCATTGCCGGCCCGCGCGCAGTCACGTTGTGCTTGCCGGTGCGGGGTGTTCCGTCTCTGGCTCCCTTACCTAAAAAATCCAAGCTGGTCTCGCTGGACGAACTGCAACTGACGGGGCCCATGCCGTCGCATCCGTTCGTTCTCGGGAATTTTGCCGCGGATGGCCGGTGGGGACTGGTCCGCGGAATCGTCGGAGTCGTGGAAGGCAAGAATGCCGTCCTGCAACTGGCCTGGGCAGGGGATTTCGAACTCGAAGGAATCATCGAACAAACCGGGCTGGGAGGCTGTTTCTGGCTTTTGGGATGGAACGAGGGACGTGGATTTGCCCTGCACAATTCCGTCATGAAAAACAGCGGCAGTCCTTGGTTCATTTCCGAATTCCGCGGAAGCAAGGCCATTGAAGACCGAACCCGGGAGTTGGAGAAATTTGAATGGAGAGGAGAACAGCCATTCCGGCTCTCCGTTCAAGAGCAGACCTTCTCGTTGACGGTAGGCCGTTTTCACGTCTTTAACCGGGAACCGATCGAAGGCTACCAGCCCGGCAGACTGATCTTCGGAGTGTATGACACCCGTTACGGTCCGAAAGCTGTCCGTATCAAGACTCTGAAAATCCGGGAGATCGATCCCGGAATCGATCCTCCGGTTTCCACCCAGGGAAAATCGCCGCAACAATAAAGAGACCGGAATTGGAGAACCTGTTCTGAGCAGGGAAGCATTCCCAATCCTGTGTCTGTCTGATTGCGTCCCCGCCTGTCGTTCGTTACCTTCAAACCGACTTGGAAACGAATTCATCTGGTCTTCCACCATGAAAGAATCCTTCATGATATCTCGTTATGTCATTGCCCTGCTCACCTTGTTGATGGTCGCTCCCTATGGAATGGCTGACGAACCGGACAGGATCATCAAAATCGGGATCATTGGGGTCGATACCTCCCACGCGGTGGCGTTCACAAAGTTGCTCAACAAAGACGAGTTGCCGGACCATCTTCCCGGAGCAAAGGTTGTGGCCGCCTATCCACACGGCAGCAAAGACATTCCTTCCAGCACCAGCCGGATTGCTCCGAACACGGAAGAGATTGCCCAGATGGGCGTGAAAATCGTCGGCTCCATTGAGGAGATGTTACCGATGGTGGATGCTGTTCTACTCGAAACCAATGATGGACGTCCCCATCTGGAACAGGCCCGCCTGGTCATCAAAGCAGGGAAAACCCTGTTCGTTGATAAGCCGGTCGCCGCCTCGCTGGAAGAAACCGGAGAACTTCTTCAGGAAGCCCACGCCGCCGGAGTTCCAATCTTCTCGTCGTCTTCCTTGCGATACACCCCCGGAGCCCAGGCAGCCCGGGCCGGAGAATATGGAACGGTTTACGGCTGTGACGCCTATAGCCCGGAAAGCCGCGAACCAACCCATCCGACACTCTACTGGTATGGCATTCACGGCGTCGAAACGTTGTTCACCGTCATGGGACCTGGCTGCGAGTCGGTGACGCGCGTGGAGACGGAAACCTCGGACGTCGTGGTCGGCCGCTGGGAAGATGGTCGCGTCGGCACATTCCGCGGGCTCCGCGCACAGCCCCAAAACGGCCCGAAAATCGGTTATGGCGGAACGGTCTTCGGTTCGAAAGCAACCCAGCCGATTGGCCCATTCAAAGGGTATCGCCCTTTGCTGGTCGAGATTGAAAAATTCTTCCGGACCGGCAAGTCTCCGGTGGAATTACGGGAAACTCTCGAAATCTATGCATTTATGGAAGCTGCTGACGAAAGTGCCCGGCAAGGAGGAACACCGGTCTCCATTGCCGACACGTTAAAAAAAGCGGGACTGGATCCCCATCTGTTTGAAAATGCCGGTGCCCGGTAATCGTGCCGGATGAACCCATTTTCTTCCAAACCTGAATAGTATCGACATAACACAGGTCACCATCGGTCGTGCGCCCGCATTACAATTGCAGATCAGATTGCTGCGGATCAGATTGTAAAACCGTGTCCCAAATTCGTCCGACAATCCCCAGTCCTGTAAGGCACTGGAATGGCTGCGTTCTTTTAAGAAGCCCGCGGAAAAGATTTTTGCATTGAGAATGCTGCCTGGTCGCGGGACGCGGCAGATCACAAATCCAACCCCAATGCACTGATGATTCCTCCCGGGCGGGAATGGAAATTCAACTGATGAATCTGAATGCAACCTATCACCAGCAGGGAATCGTTTTTCAATATCCCGACACTTGGGAGCTTGTGGAGGAGACCCAGTCTGATGCACGAACCATCACGGTTTCCGAAGCGGGGAACTTCTGGTCATTGACCATTCTTCATCGGCGGCCTCCGGTGGACCATGTTCTGAATGAAGCTGTGGCTGCTTTTCAGGATGAATATGAGGATATCGATGAATATCCTGCACAGGCGATGCTCAATGGGACGGATGCTGAAGCCCGTCATCTGGAATTCGTTTCGATCGAACTGATCAATTGCGTCTTCATGAGCGCGATCGAAGCGGGCGGCAAGACGCTGTTTGTCATGGCCCAGGTCACGGACCACGAGCGCGATCATTACGAGCCGATTTTCGATGCGATTTCCGCTTCGATACGTGTCGACGATTCGGAAATCATCATCGAATAGGGGCGGGTGCCGCTCTGGAAAGAAACCGGCGGCGCGGGGGTGATTGTCGTAAGGCATGGAGCGGGGAAAGTATCCACTCCCGCCATGTCAATCCCGCCTCAATTCCCATTCTGATGGAACAGGTCCGATCAGGTTCCGTCACGGCTGTCGGTAGGCCGCCGGCGGACCGTCACGCGGGCAGGTGTTCCCCGCAAAGACTGTCGTTTTCGCATGGCGAAGAATAACAGCGTCATGGCGGCGGAAATCGCCAGAAACAGAATCAGCCAGACCGAATGGGCTGGTTCCAGAACGTAATGCGCCGGACTGTCGGCGGGAATTGTTCCATGCCCCGGATGTGCGAGGATGTAATTCAAGCTGCTCAGGAATGCGATTTTCATGACGTCACTGTAGGGGCAGACACGGGGAGATCAATAAAATTTTTGAGGATTTGTAATCCAACCTGCTGGCTTTTTTCCGGGTGAAACTGCGTTGCAAAAACGTTCCGATGATTGACGATCGAGACGAATCGCTGTGAGCCGTGACAGGTTGTGGCCACAATCACGTCTGGATCATTCGGACAGACGTGATAGCTGTGAACAAAATAGACGAAATCGCCGGCAGAGACTCCTTTCAGGAGAACATGAGGAGCAAATTCCAGGGAGTTCCAACCCATATGAGGAATTTTCAGTCCCGGCTCCGGCTGAAAACGAATCACTTCTCCGGGAATGATTCCGAGTCCGGCATAGTCACCATCTTCGTAACTGCGATCGAAGAGAAGTTGCATCCCCAGGCAGATTCCCAGGAGCGGCTTCCCGGATTCCACATAGTCCAGGAGCGGCTGAACGAACTGCTGATGATGAAGTTCGTGAACGGCATCGCGAAATGCGCCAACGCCAGGCAGGATCAATCTCGTGCAACCCGGAATTTCACTCGGATCGGTGAGAATCCGGGCGGACGTCCCCAGCCATTCCAGCCCTTTCTGGACGCTGCGAAGATTTCCCATTCCGTAGTCGATGATGCCGATCACGAGTTGCTGAATCCTGATCTGGAGAGGGTAAGGTGTTGAAAAACAAACACCGGATTTCAGGAGAAGATCCCGAAATCCGGTATGAAGTTCAACCCGGATCGCTTCGAAAGCGGAGGCACCGCTTCGAAATCTTAAGAACCGCTGACAAAACTGATCCGTATCCGTGTTCACGGAATAGGAATTCTCATCGTTTGACTGGTTTTGTCCGCAGCTCTAGACCAGTTTGGTCATTGTTCGATCACACTCGGCCTTAAATTCCCTGTATTTCATCAGGATCGACGTGAGACACCATTTGCAACTCCGCTCTAAAACTCGTCATCCAGATCGTAATGGCTATTGTTATCCGCGGCAAAACTTTGCAATGGGTCGGATGGCCCATGGTCATAGCAGTCATCATCGTGCCACAAAGGAACCCCTGCGGCATAACGGGCGGCAAGCATCTTGACTTTGTCTTCCGAGCCCGGTTTGGCGCCGGTCGGATTCAGGGGATCGATATTGGCAAAATCAAACTCTTCAATCGAAAAATCGATATCATCCTGAGTTTCGTCATAGGACAACTCTGTCCCGATCGCGATATCGAGGTCAGGATTCACCTCGAACGAAAACTCCATTCGCAACTCTCCCCTCTAATACGGTTGAAGGTCCCACATCGGCAGACGCATTTCCGCAGCCACCTTTTCCGGCGCGACATCGCGACCGGAAAATCCCCAGCTTTGATACGGATCATTCGCCCCTTTAGATTTGATCGCTCTAAAGGAAACAGGCCATCCCTGCCTGTTTTGCGGTCTCAGTTCTCAGCATGACCACCAGGGGATCGAACGATATCCGCACCACTGTGCGGTATCGTCCTATGCAGCCCGAACATCATTTGGATGTAGAAGCGGACGTTCGGCCAACAAAGAACCTGACAGCCTTGATTTCTCGAAAAGCAACCGTTCATTCCAGCGGAGGAGGGAAGACGATGCACAACATGAGCCATGCCGATCTCTCCCTCAAATTTTTCTGCCGATATGCGCGGATACCTGTCGAGCAACTCAAATAAGATTCTTTACGGCGGCTGGGAATATGTCAACAAAAAAAGCCTTTTCTCAATGTAAATTCCAAATTTGAATGTCCCGCTACGGCATAAGAATCCCGAAGCATGACGTCATGACTGTTTCGACGTGTTTCCCCGGAAAGCCCCAATGAATTCAGAGAGTTTGAACAAATTTCCCAGAGTCTGTCGACTTTCTCTCATGCTGATGTTTAAGAGCGGCAAAGACCTCCCTTCCTTCATAAAAAGAGATCCGTCCCGCCCATTCCGACTTGACGGCCACACTCAAACATGCATCCCCCGCACTCGTTCCAGAACAGATCCCCTCGGCCACGCATCATCCTCCACTTCAATGGCTGTTGATCGCAGAAAAAAATCGGAGAACAGAGAATTCAGGAAGCTCCCATCATTTTTTGATCAGTCGCTGCTTCTCCGTCTCCCCGCATGAGATCCCGGCTCTTTTTTTCAGGGCTCGATTCTGGCCTTTCTCCTTCTACCCGGAACAGTCCGCAAGTTGAAAAAATGAATGCTCTCTCTATTTTTATTGGAGTCAATTTTTTATTGGAGTCAATTCCTTTTTTTATTCGCATCCAGCATGATGGATGCTCGACTTCCCTGCTGTCCCCCCCCACATGCTGATGGAGAACACATGAGCCTGCCCCTCGTTGTTTCCTCTTTCCTGTTTTGCGGAAAAGGGCGCACTCTCGCTCTGGTGCTGGCGACCGGACTGGTGCATCTGGCTGTCAGCGGATCGCTTCCGGGAGCGGAGGCTCCACCCGAATCGAAGGGATTTCAACCTAAGAATCTCCAGGTTCCCGCTGGGTTTGAAGTGGAACTGGCAGCAGCTCCCCCGCTGGTGCAGCATCCGACATTTGCCACGTTTGATGAACGGGGACGTTTATTTCTGTCCGAAAATGCCGGCGTGAACCTTTCCGCTGAAGAGCTTCAAAAACAACTTCCGAATTCCATCCGGATGCTGGAGGATCTCGATGGAGATGGAATTTATGACCGTTCGACCGTCTTTGCCGACAAAATGACTTTTCCCATGGGGGGAGCCTGGTTTCAGAATGCGCTTTATGTCGCCTCTCCCCCCAGCATCTGGCGACTGGAAGATACGGACGGCGACGGCGTGGCGGATCGCCGTGACGCCATTGTCAGCAAATTCGGCGATACCGGAAATGCAGCGAGTATTCATGGCTGCATCCTCGGACCGGATGGACGCCTGTACTGGTGTGACGGCTATCACGGGCATGAATTCACCGACTCCTCGGGCAAGATCACCAGCAAGCGGGAAGGCTCGTATCTCTTCTCCTGCAACGCAGACGGTTCCGATGTCCGGATTCATTGCGGCGGCGGAATGGATAATCCGGTGGAAGTCGATTTTACTCCTGCGGGAGAAATGCTGGGAACGGTGAACATCCTTTACACGCGGCCCCGAATTGACTGCTTCGTGCATTGGCTCCACGGCGGAGCCTATCCCCACCGGGAAAAGGTCTTGAAAGAGATCCAGGTAACGGGCGATCTGCTGGGACCAGTCCACAAGTTCGGCCATGTCGCGGTCTCCGGAACACTTCGATATCGAAGCGGGAGCCTCAATCCGAAATGGCAAAACAGCTTCTTCGCCACATTTTTTAACAGCGGAACCGTCGTCCGGCTCGATTTGCAGCGAATCGGCTCCACATATGCCGCGACGCAGGAAACGTTGCTGACGTGTGAAGAACGGGAGTTTCATCCCACCGATCTGATTGAAGATGCCGACGGCAGCCTGCTGGTGGTGGATACCGGCGGATGGTTTTATCGCGGATGTCCGACATCCCAGTTTGCCAAGCCCGACATTCTGGGAGCCATCTACCGCATCCGTCGGACGGGAATGCCCCGACAGAACGATCCGCGGGGACTAGCCATTGACTGGAAGACTCTTCCACCGGATCAACTCCTGAAATTGCTGGGAGATGAACGGTTTCTGGTGCGGGAACGGGCAACGTCTGTTTCCGCGATTCGTGATGATTCCATCATTCCGCGTCTGGCGGAATTGAAATCCCATTCGGACGCGCAGGTTCGCCTGAACGCTGTCTGGGCACTGGTTCGCCGCCGGAACATGGCCTCGCTGCTTCCGTTTTTGAAAGATTCAGAACTGGATGTCCGTCTCGCGGCACTGCAAGGACTGGGAGTCACTCCATTTGCCGGCGCCTTTGATGCCCTGGTGACGATTCTCCACCATGGAAGCCCCGCTGAACAGAATGCGGCTGCGGTGGCACTGGGACGAAGCGGCAATTCACAGGCCATCGTTCCCTTGCTCAAGACCCTGGACGGGGATCTCGACCGCACCCGGGAACATGCGGTGATTTATGCGTTGATTGAGCTGGATCGTCCCGCTCAAACACGAACCGGGCTGGCCGATGCCAGCCCCCGCGTTCGCCGGGGAGCCCTGATCGCACTCGATCAGATGTCGGGAGGAGACCTGGCGGCCAAAGACCTGATTCCACTCGTGGCAGCCACTTTTACCCCCTTACAAGAGACAGCCCTGACGATTTTCAGTAAACATTCCGCCTGGAATTCCCAGGCGGTGGATGTCCTCAAATTACTGGCGGACACCAGGGAAGAAACCCCCGCATTTCTCGAAAGTCTGACCCGTCTCGCCCAAACATTCGTCATGGATGCCGCAGTGGGAGCAGAAATCGGACAAATGCTCAGCAATCCGGACTTGTCTTCTGGACGGCGACATGCCCTGTTAACCGCCTTGGCCAGCGGGCAGACACACATGCTGCATGAAAGCTGGGTTTCCCCCCTCATAGCTGCTTTGAAGAGCCATGAGGCCGATCAGGTTTCGGAAGCCTTACAGGTGCTGGCAGTCTGTCCATCAAAACATTTCGAGCAGGAATTGCAGGGAGTGATCGACGATTCCCGGATCCCTCCGCTGGAACGGGTGCTGGCCATGCAGATCCGGTCCGGACAACTGGCCTCTCTTTCCGACGCCGCATTTGAGCTGCTGGAAACGGTACTGACCGAAGGAAGTCCAACGGAGCGGTTTCAGGCTGCCCAGAAGTTTGGCGTTTCCACATTGACCTCCTCGCAACGACAGGAGTTGGCTTCGCAGTTGACACTGGCCACGCCCAATATGCTGGCGGAACTGATCCGTCCGTACGGGCGGGCTCCCACGGTGGCGGACGCGACGGCTTTTCTTTCCGCATTGAAGGACGCACGCAACTTTACGTCCATCAGTCCAGAAACGTTCCAGGCACTGGTGAAAAGTTTTCCCAAAGAAGTTCAACCCGCAGCCGCGGATCTGACGAATGTTCTGCGTGCGCATCGTCAAAAACAATTGGACCGGCTCAATACCATTCTGCCGAAACTGAAACACGGAAGTCCACAGCGGGGCGAAACGCTCTTTTTCGCGGAAAAGTCGAAGTGTGCGACCTGTCACCGGATGGGAGACCGGGGGGCGCGGATCGGCCCGGACCTGTCAACCATCGGAGCCAACCGGGCCAGTGCCGACCTGCTGGAATCGATCCTGTTCCCCTCCGCGACCATTGTCCGAGATTATGAACCCTATTCCCTGGCAACTCAGGATGGCCGGGTTTACACCGGACTGATTGCCCGCGAAACAGCGGATACCCTGTTTCTCCAGCAGCAGACGGGGGACCAGGTGGCGATTCCGCGGAATGAGATTGATGAGCTGGTCCCGGGAACCGTTTCCATCATGCCCGCAGGTCTGGACCAGACGTTGTCGGAACAGGATCTGGTTGACCTGGTGGCCTTTCTACAAAGCCGGAAAGCGGCTTCCCATCATCCCTGATGATGAGGAGGCTGATTGAGTTCAGCCATTGAGGGCAAGTTGAGCCCGCGCACCCGAGGGGCCGATTTGATGAGAGGCTCGTTCCGGCGTGGCGGAACGAGTCCCATGTAAAGTGAATCGCCTCTCCCCCAGCCGATGCTGAAGAGCCGAGTGTTCCAGAACGGAACGTTCTCACGCAGGTGATTCGGCTTCATGGCCGCCAATGACGATCTCAAAACCGAGATCCTTGACCATTTCAAAGTCTTCTTCCTTGGTCTGGCCCTTGGTGGTCAGGTAGTCGCTGACAAAAATGGAATTGGCAGCATAGAGCCCCATGGCCTGCATCGAACGCAGGTTCAGTTCGCGTCCGCCGGCAATGCGAATTTCCACCGTGGGATGCGCCAGACGCAGCAGGCAGAGCACTTTCAGGCAGTAGCGGGGATCGAGTTCGTCCCGGGCCTGAAGCGGAGTGCCGTCAATGGCATGAAGAAAGTTCACGGGAATCGACTTGACGTCCAGTCCGTGCAGTTCGAAGACAGCATCGAGAATGTCGTCATGCTCTTCGCCCATGCCCACAATCAGCCCGCTGCACAATTCCATGCCTGCTTCATGGGCCACCTGGAGGGTGTCAAGCCGGTCCTGATAGGTATGTGTTGTGCAGATTTCCGCGTAATAACGGCGGGATGTGTTGAGGTTGTGATTGATGCGGTCAACGCCGGCTTCCGCCAGCCGGCGGGCCTGATCTGGTTTGAGCAAACCGAGGCAGGCACAGATATGCAGCCCCATTTCGTCCTTGATTTTACGGACGACCTGGCAGACATGGTCAACTTCGCGGTCGGAAGGACCGCGTCCGCTGGCAACGATGCAATACGTCCGGGCCTGGCTGTCCCGGGCCGTTCGGGCTCCTTCCATCAATACCCGCTCATTGGCAATGGAATAACGCTCGATGGGGGCTTCGGAGATTTTGGATTGCGAACAGTATCCGCAGTCTTCCGGACAAAGGCCGCTTTTGGCATTTTTGAGATAATACAACAGGACGGTTTTCCCGAAATGCGCCCGGCGAATTGTGAAGGCCGCAGCCAGCAATTCAAGAAGGTCCTCATCGGAAGAGAGCAGGATTTCGCGCCCCTCTTCACGGGAAATCGTTTCGCCTGCGAGGACGCGCCGCGCCAGTTCGTGCCAGCGGGAGGAAATCACCGGTGCTTCAGAAACAATCATTGCCACATTCAGTCGTTCAGTAAGAAATCAAAATCAGAATGGTCTCTGCGGATGTTGAGGGAAGAATCTGTCGGGACAAGTGGTCCGGCAGGACTTCTTACTCTTTTTTCTTTTTCGTGACCCGCCGCCGGAGTGGCCCCTTGTCCGCCACTTCTTCCTCATCCCCGTCCTCCAGGGCTTTTCGCACCGATTCCAGCAGGACGTCCATGGCGAAGGGCTTCCGCAGGTAGTCCACCGCGCCCAGCATTTCCGCATAGGCCTTGTGCCGCCCCCCTTCATTGGCAGTGATCATGATCACCCGGGGGGGATCTTCCAGCGTCCGCAAATATTCCAGAACGGGGAAGCCTCCCATCCGCGGCATCATCATGTCGGTGATAATCAGATCAGGAGCTTCGGTCTGAATCAGTTTCTGCCCTTCGGCGCCGTTCGCTGCGGAGGATACTCGATATCCCGCTGATTCCAGCACGGTCCGAAGAGTCGTTTGGATCTCCCGATCATCCTCAATGAGAACGATCTTATTGCCAGCCATACCGGACTCCTGTGAACTGCCTGCTCAGAAAATGCGAACGACCTCCTGTTGAGAACGCGGAAAAATCGTCTCACTTAAGGTCGCTCGCAGTATATTTTCCAATCCCGGCAGACTCAACGAGACCACTCAACTATTTGCATTCGGGGAAAAGAGTTGTCATCGTGAAGAAATGTTTTATCCGCCGAACCTGACGGACAAATTTCCTGTCTTTCGAGAGTGAATTTTTATTTCCTCTTCAACCGGCCTTCACAAAAATGGCCGGGAGACTGTTGTGAACCGTAAACAACTGCAAAAACTGAACGTGCCGGAACCTGCGGTTCCCGCAGCCATTCAGGCCATTGCGGCAGCGGTGGAGAACGGGCTGCGCGGCAAAAAAGCACAGGTTCTCCTCCGTGCCGTCATTGATGATCCGCAGGGCCATCTGAATGATCCCGTTTTCGGAGAAGTGGCCCGCCTTCTCCATGAAACGGCCATTGAGACTCCCATCACCCCGATTTCCTATCGCACGTGGGGGGAAGAATTCATTGAACCGCTCTCTCACCAGCAGATGCACGACGCCTGTTCGCTTCCCAATGCCGTGGGAGCAGCCCTGATGCCGGATGCCCATCCTGGTTATGGGCTTCCAATTGGCGGCGTGCTGGCGCTGGAAGGAGCGATCTGCCCATATGCGGTGGGTGTCGATATTGCCTGCCGGATGAAGTTGTCGCTGCTGAACATTCCTGCCGAGCGGCTGACAACGGAAAAGCATCGTCCCGAGTTCCAGAAAGCACTGGAACAGGGAACGATGTTTGGGGCAGGGAAATCATTTCAGCGCCGCCACAATCATCCCGTTCTGGATCAGGACTGGACGATCACGCGCGTCACCCGGGAAAACAAAGACAAAGCCTGGTCGCAGCTGGGAACATCCGGCTCCGGCAATCATTTCGTGGAATTCGGGCTGCTGACATTACTGGAACCGGAGCTCGGACTCGATCCCGGGACGTATGTCGCGCTCCTGAGTCATAGTGGCAGTCGAGGGACCGGTTTTGCTGTCTGTTCCACATACAGCAACATGGCCAGAAAAGAACTTCCAAAGAAATATGAACACATCGGCCGGCTGGCCTGGCTCGATCTGGAGAGCCAGGCAGGACAGGAATACTGGCTCGCCATGAACCTGATGGGAGATTATGCCGCTGCCAATCATGCGGTGATTCATCGTCGCGTCACCAACTTGCTGGGAGCGGAAATTCTTGGCGGCGTCGAAAATCATCACAACTTTGCATGGAAAGAAATTCATGGTGGCCGGGAAGTGATCGTCCATCGGAAAGGAGCCACGCCTGCTGGGGCCGGTGTCTTGGGCGTGATTCCGGGGTCGATGGCCACTCCTGCTTATGTCGTTCGGGGTAAAGGAAATTCCGACAGCTTGAACTCCGCCTCCCATGGCGCGGGGCGGGTGATGTCTCGAACCCAGGCAAGGGCTCGATTCCGGTTCAATGCCGTCCAGGGAGATCTGCGTCAGAAGGGAATTACCGTGCTTTCCGCTGGGTCGGATGAAGTCCCGGGTGTTTATAAAGACATCGACCAGGTCATGGCAGCCCAGCAGGATCTGGTGGAGATCATTGCCCGATTCGACCCGAAAATCGTCAAAATGTGTGGCGACGGCAGCCGGGCCGAAGATTAGACCAGTTTGGTCATTGTTCTATCGTGCTCGGCTTTGAATCTCTTGTGTTTCACTGGAATCCACGTGAGACATGATTTGCAACTCCGCTCTAAATACCTCGGTACCCAGCGATTTGCGTCCCCCCCCCCCCTGCGGAAACCAGCCTTTTCTCAGTCCTGCAAGCCCAGGCATCGCCCAATGATGTTCGACACGCTTTGCAAGGTGCGGCCAAGGCCGGCGAATCGGAAACCAGCATCGTTTGTCAGAGAATTGCCCCCCCCAGAGAAGATCTCGACCGCAGACCCACCGGGAAGGCAACGTCCCCCAGAAGGCAGGTGTCCCCCGCTCGGTGGGTCAGCAGCTGTTCCGATTCCAGATGAAGCTGCATTCCGGCAGAACGTCTGACTTGCAGCAGCGTTCTCCGTCCGGCCTCGACCATCCCTGACAAACCGATTCCCAAACAAAGTCCTGCCACACCGCCACCACCCACGCAAACCGGTCCCGCCCCCTGGATATTTCCATTTTATTCAAGGTTCTTGTCATTGCTCTCTTGCCTTGCTAACTTGTAGCCACTGAGACGCTATCTCAACTCGCCCGCCAGCAGTGATCGATTTCTTCGATTGGCCAGCCAGCCCCTCCTGTGCTCTTCCCACCCCAGTTTGCTCTCAATTGCCCGACGGAGGTCTTTCCATGTCCAACGCTCAGCGATCGCGCCGTGCATTCACGCTTATTGAGTTGCTCGTTGTCATTGCCATTATCGCGGTTCTTGTCGCTTTGTTGCTCCCTGCTGTTCAGCAAGCTCGTGAGGCGGCCAGACGCTCGCAATGTAAAAATAATCTGAAACAGATCGGCTTGGCGTTACACAATTACGACGAGACCTTTCGATTCCTTCCGCCAACGAACATCGACTCCGGCTTTGGTGTCGGACGAACGGCTCTTGTGAGCATCCTGCCGCAACTCGAACAGACGGCGCGCTATCAGGATTTCATCTATACCGATCCTGCAACCGGAGCCTTTTCAAAGCGGGTCGCTGCCATGACGTCTCCCGTCCAGGTGTATTTGTGCCCGTCCGATTTGATCCCGAACACGACCGTGGGAGGGCTGGGGACAACATTTCCCAAGGGAGCTGCCTGCAGCTATGGGGTCTCAACCGGTTCGCTTCTCTTTCGCGAGTCCGACAATAACGGTGCGATCGTAGATTACTGGAATGTTTATACGAATTCGTTCTGGGGGCATTACCGACATGACAATGGAATTACTGCCGTTCAGCCCACTTCGATCGGGAAGATTCTCAGTGGAGATGGAACAAGCAACACCTTTCTGATGGGAGAAATGGGTTATACGCTCTCGCAAGATCTCGGCAATCCACCCGCATACACCATGTGGCCGGGCCTCTATGCCAGCCTGGGATGGCTACCCGCCTCGACGGCAGGCAGATTCAATGCAAAAGTCCTGACGACCAACGACGATCTCACCAGCGTCATGGAAACCTTCCGGGGACCACATCCGGCAGGTGTCAACTTTCTCTTGTGCGATGGTTCGGTCCGCATGGTGGGCGAAAACATCGACGGCAACACCTTGGACCTGTTAGCCAACCGCCATGACGGTCAGGTGATCGGCGAGTTCTAGGCTAGAGCGGAGTTGCAAAGGGTGTCTCACGCAGATCCTGATGAAACACAGGGAATTTAAGGCCGAGCGCGATCGAACAAAGACCAGACTGGCCCAGGGGAAGTCGCTACGTCAATTCCTTTCCCCACATGCGATTTTTCCAAATGCGTTCCGGATTGTTTCGTCGTCACTGGCGAAACATCTTCGCCTTTTTGCCGTCAGATCATGGACCATTTGATGAATGTATTGAGACCGCTGCGTTCTTATATCAACTTGGTTGTTTTAGTTATTGCTGTCGTGCTGATGCCTGGGTGCTCTCAGGAAAAGTCGCCAGGACAAGCCGTCTCCGGGCGGGTTCTGGTGGAGGAACAACCTCTCCATGCAGGGAGGGTTACTTTTAATCCCTTGAATCAGACTTCCGGCCCCAAAGTTACCGCCATTATCCGCGATGGAACTTTTCAGTTCTCTCCACAAGATGGTCCATGGCCTGGAGAATTCCAGGTTCTCATTGCCTCCACTCCGCCGGATATCGAAGCATTCCTGAATCATGAAAGCCACGAATCAATTCGGCAGAAGGCCCAGGAACGCCATCCTGTGATTGCCCAGGAGTTTAATTCAAAATCGAAGTTGCGGGCGACCGTCAATCGCGACCAGGAGAATGCTTTCGAATTTGAAGTTCGATGGAAACGATAACAGCCTCAAGGTTCACCGCGTTTCCTGATAGATTTGTCATTTTAACAATGGCTGCTGTGCATTTCTTTCCGCGCAGACGTGAAGTGGTATTCGTCCCAAGTCAAAAACTTTCCGCGACCCATTTAGACCAGTTTGGTCATTGTTCGATCACGCTCGGCCTTAAATTCCCTGTATTTCATCAGGATCGACGTGAGACACCATTTGCAACTCCGCTCTAGATGCCGGCCAGTTGATCGGCCCGGAAAACCGGGCCTTCCACACAAGTCCGGCGATAGTCCCATCCTTCGGGCTGGGATTCATCCCGGACCCGTGTAACGCAACTGAAGCAGGCTCCGAATCCGCAGGCCATCGGCGTTTCCAGTGACAGCCAGCAGGGGACACTCGCTGTTTCACAAAGCCGGGCCACCGCTGTCATCATCGGTTCCGGACCGCAGCAGAAAACGCCATCGGGACGATCGTCTCCCCGGGCAGCCAACAATTCGCTGACCACTGCTGTCACAAATCCTGCCCGGCCTTCGGTGCCGTCATCGGTGGTGAGATAGGTTTTCAGTCCGGTGAGCGGTTCGAAATCGGCAAGATCCGCCCGAAACCGCTTCGACTGTACTCCATAGCAGAAAGAGACCCGTGCGGGTCCAAAAGCAGATTCCGCAGCCTCGGACGCTCCATACCGCCGCAATCCAAGTGCTGCCCGGGCGGCAGCCAGAAACGGCGTGTATCCGATTCCTCCTCCAACGCACAGCAGATGCCGTCCGGAAAACGAAGGGAACCCATTTCCAAGCGGTCCCCAGATCTGGACAGCAGTCCCTGATTTCCACTGACTCATCAACGCTGTCATTTTTCCGATGACGTGATAAGCGAACTCAAACGCGACCGGTTGTTGGCTGGCATCCAGAATCGTGTCATACAACGCGAACGGCCGTCCCAGAAGTGGATCAGTTCCCCGACCTGGACGAATCATGAAGAACTGTCCCGGTCGAATCCGCCGGGCGATTTCCGGGCATTCCACACGTATGGCATATGTCTCGTCGGCCAGTTGCCGCTGAGAAAGAATGCGGGCCTGGTACAGGCGTGCATGGGGCATCAGTCCGCATAAACCAGAGGGGGAAGCAGGATCCGTCACTCTCAACTCGTCGGTCTTCAGGTCATTTCGATTCGTGCCTGTGGGGATTCAGAGCCCGGGCACATCAGGGGCGGCGAATTGTATCAGAAGAACGACTCCGGCGAGAGTCCCAGGAGTGCTGGACGCCAACGGAAGGTTTCAGGCGGGCAGGAAAGGTACTCACTTTGGCGGGGACGAAAGTGTTTTTAACAAAGCGGGAATCAGTCGTTCAAAGGCCCGGGCCCGATGGCTCAGATGTTGTTTGACCGCTGGGCTAAGTTCACCGAATGTCCGATGGTATTCCCGAATGAGAAAATAGGGATCATATCCGAACCCATTTTCACCACGGGGGGCATGAGTGATCCATCCCCGGCACGTGGCTTCCACGTTCAGACGAATCTTTCCTTGCGGATTCGCCAGGGCCACGTGGCAGACATAGCCTGCTCCCCGTTTGCTCTCGGGAACGTTCTGCAACTCGTGCATCAGTTTTGCGTTGTTGGCCGCATCGGTGGCATTCAATCCGCTATAACGGGCGGAATAGATCCCGGGCGCCCCGTTCAGGGCATCCACTTGCAGCCCGCTGTCTTCTCCGAGCGTCCAGCGGCCGAGTGTTTGTGCTGTTTGAACCGCCTTCTTTTCCGCGTTTTCCCGGAACGACAGCCCGTCTTCCACAACGTCTTCCGCGTCCGGAAAATCGGCCACGGAAAGAATCTGAATTCCATAGGGAGCCAGCAAGGCACGGATTTCCTCGCTTTTTTTCGGATTCCGGCTGGCCAGGACAACTTCTGGACCATGAATTGACATGACATGCTTTCTGAACAGACTGCGGAGATTCCATGATCTCGCGATTGAAGAATAATCCCGGCGTTTTCAAGCAATGATGATGCACGATGAAGAACAGGGCGTCCAGATCGGGAATGCATTTCGAACAGGAGAATCACATGCAGGAAAATTCGGTGCTGGAACCGCTGCCGAACGGAAGATATCGTCACTATAAGGGGAAAGAGTACCTCGTGCTGGGAATCGCCCGGCACAGCGAAACCGAGGAAGAACTCGTGGTCTATCGACAGGACTACGGAGACCGCGGCATATGGGTCCGCCCCCGGGCCATGTTCGTGGAAACGATTTATGTAAATGGAGTCGCTATGCCTCGATTCCAATGGGTCAGTCCGACCTGAACAGCGTGAGGAACGAAATGCGCAGCGAACGGGAAAAAATGCTCGCGGGGGAACTCTATGATCCTCTCGATCCCGAATTGGCAGCGGCCCGCACAACAGCGCGGCAACTCTGCCGGGAGTTGAATTTCTCTTCGGAAGAAGATCTCGAGTGCCGCCGCAACATCCTCAAAAAGCTGTTCGGGACAGGAGGCGAAAGCGTCTGGCTGCAACCACCGTTCTATTGCGACTATGGGAGCAATATCCATCTCGGGGAACGGGTGTTTTTCAATTTCAATTGTGTGGTGCTGGATGTCAGCCCGGTCGATATCGGTGATTTCACGCTGTTTGGCCCGGCGGTCCAGATCTGCACCGCCACCCATCCGCTTGAAGCACAATTGAGGCGAACGCAGGAATTCTCGCGGCCGATTTCCATTGGCGCGGATGTCTGGGTCGGCGCGGGAGCTATTCTCTGTCCGGGAGTCCGCATTGGTTCCCGATCCGTGATTGGAGCGGGAAGTGTTGTGACGCGAGACATTCCGGAAGGAGTGGTGGCGGTTGGAAATCCCTGCCGCGTGATCCGGGAGATTCCGCTGAATGAATCATTCCGGGAACCGCATCCCGGAAAATGACCGGTTCCGAAAAAAACATCAGCGGGCGGAATCAAGACGATTGCCACCCGCTGACGCACCATGTTTGCCGCGATTTCGATTATGGAGTCGCGCTCCGTTCAAAGTTCAGCCCGGGATCATTCGACACAGCCCCGGTCATTCGGAAGTTGAATTTCCGATCGCCGTCCAGAAGGACATTGCCAATCATATTCCCGCCCTGATCCGGTTCAAGAGCCAGCGTGCCGTCCTTGATTGCCCAGACCCCCTTCACGTCTTCCGTTTTTCCATTGCGGGTGAAGCTCCACTGGAATGTCGTGTCAGGATTCAAGACGACACGGAAGGTTGTTCCGTCCGGTCCGGTTGCGGTCCAGGTTCCATTGAGTTGCTCCGGTTTCAAGTCGAGTGTGGCCTTGTCCTCTTCCGGAGCAGGCGGCAGGACCGGTTCGGTCGCGCCCGGAATCGTTTTGACCGCATCGGGACCTTGAATGACCGACAGCAGATCGGTCGCCACCTTATTTCCCGGAGTCAGTTGTAAGACATACTTCAACTGGTCGACAGCGGCATCATTCTGGCCGCACCGCATATAGTGATAAGCCAGCAGGAATCGCGCGGCGGATGAATCCGTATGCGTCCCGATATAGGCTTCCAGCGCCCGTAACTGGTTCGTGTAGTCCTGCGGATTTCCATAGAGGCCGATCATTGTGTCCCAGTCCCAGCCGGGATCCACAGCCAGGACCGCATAAATAGATTCCGCCGCTTCGTCATAGCGCCCAAGAGAGAATAAGGCCAGAGATCGAAATTCATGCGCCACGGCATCCGTTGGCATTAACTGAATCGCCTGGTTGACAAGATTCAGGGCGGCTGTCGAATCTCCGGTACGAAACGCAGCCAGTGCCTGATCAAACGCCTGTTTCCCTTCCGGAGTCACGCTGCTGGGCAGATTTCCAGAGGACGGGTCCATAATCGTTCCCGAAGCGGGGATATTTTGCTGATAGACCACCAGCGGCTGGGTGTAGTTATAAGGGCCCGCCATCGTTCCATAACAATATGGATTTGAATAGTTCCAGTATCCGAACGTCCATGCCTGCTGGTTAATTCCCCAGGGAGTCAGCCCGAAATAACCCCAGCCTGGATAAGCTCCATAGATGGAACCATAACCGTAATAGCCATATCCATAGCCAAACCCATAACCGAAATTGCGGCCGAAACCAATTCCGAAACCGGGATTCCAGAAGCCGGTGTACCATCCATAATACGGGGCATAACGGCGGTAATGATAATTCTGCCAATCATGACGATGGCCGTTCCAGTTGCCGTTTCCATTCCCGTTCCAGTGACCGTTGCCATTCCCATTCCAGTTTCCGTGATGATGCTGGCTGGAGAGGCCATTCTGGCCCGCGTTCGCCAGACCGCCGGTTTGTCCCGGTCCTCCATGATGGCCGTGATGAAACTGGCTCAAACCGTTATTCAGTGCGGAATGCCGGGCAGAAACGGTTTGCGAAAAATGATGTTGTGACTGTCCCAGACCAGGGAGTGTCCCGTGCGCGGTCAGCGTTCGCCCGCTCATGCCGTTGAACTTCGCGGCCGTCTGTTGAAACGCCCCCGAATGTCCCTGGTGATTGCCCAGAGAATGGACCGCGCTGTTTCCCGATGAATTCATCCCGTGATTCACAAAATGATGCGCTGATCCCGGAGAAATGCTGGGCCGCGATCCCAGAGCATTGCCGGAATGCGGAAATTGATGGTGCTGATATCCCCCCTGAAAGCTGGGACTCGACTGAAAGTGATGATGCGACGACTGCGACGGAGAGAAGACTTGCGGGTGAACACTGGGACTTACGTTGTGATGGAACGTTCCCCCATTGATCGAACCTGCGGAATGATGGGAACCGCTGAAGCTGGGAGAGAAACTTCCGCTGGAATGATGGGCTCCTCCAAAGGAATGCCCTCCGAAAGAACTTCCGCCCATATGATGTCCGCCACTGAAGGAATGGCCGCCACTGAAGGAATGGCCGCCGAATGACCCGCCTCCCATGTGATGGCTGCCGCCGAATGAGTGTCCGCCACCAAAGGAGTGCCCCCCCATATGGCCTCCTCCCATATGACCGCCGCCTCCCCCTCCTCCGTGTCCATGGGCGAAACAGACCGGTACCCACAGGCCCAGTCCAAAACAAGCAAGGATTGTCGGAATCAGAATGCATTTTTTCATAAGAGGCCTCCGCTTGAGCAAACTGCTCTTTGGGCGCCCGACATGCATGGCGTTTCCAAGGCAGCGGGCTTTCATCCGGGCAAGCGGCTCCCCGTCGCAGCTGATGCCTGAGCGGAATGAAATGATTTCCGCCTCCATCCTATTCAACGCCAAACTATCGTCCAGCAATTCTTCGGTTTTCGCGAAACGATTCCGTGATACCGGGATGGCCCTTCCTGAGAAGCTGCTGCAATTCGTGCCACCGGAATATCACAGAATGTCTGGAATGACATAAACGAAAGCCACATCCTCATGATTTCAAATCACTTACAAAAAATGCCCTCCGAAATTCTTCAAGGACCATGCCTCGCAGAGAGAGCGCGGCGGGATCGTTTTCAGAGTCGGGAATCAAGAGTTATTGAATTACGATTCCGTTATGTCTGGGACGACACTTTCCATCTGGTCCACGTCCAGCCCGAGTTGTTCCAAGCGGCGGTAGAGTTTTGCCCGGGGAATGCCGAGTTTTTCGGCTGCCAGTGATTTGTTTCCTCGAGCTTCCTTCAGGGCTTCCACGAGACAACTTCGTTCGAACTGGGCCAGTTGATCGTCCAGGGGAATGGTATGTGAGAGCGGGCGAATCGTCCGGGCCTGCAGGGCGGCCCCAAATTCGGGAGGCAGGTCCGTTGCTTCAATGATTGGAGTGGAACTCCGCTGGCAGGCAGCCACAACAACTTCCGCAAGTTCATCCACATTTCCCGGCCAGACATGTTGCTGAAACAACCGCACGACCGCCGGGGCGAATTCCGTATGCTGCCGCTCCAGATCGGCATTGCATTCTTCCAGCAGTTGCTGGGCCAGCAGCGGGACATCACCCATTCTCGTCCGTAACGGCGGAAGAGTGATGGTCAGTGCCGTCAGTTGAAGAGCCAGTGCTGGATGAAATCCCTCTTCCGGGATTCCTTCCAGCCCCTTGGTGGAAGACGAAATCCATCGTCGTCCAGGACGGAGAGCATGTGCTGACCCGGTGCTGCCGGTTTGTTCCGACCGCAACCAAAGTTCTTCATGTTGCCGGAAATCCTCCTCCCCGGAGAGAATTTGAATCGTTTGCAGTACCAGGGGCTGCAAGTCTCCGGGCAACAGCGCCACTTCGTCCAGATAAACGGTGCCGACATCGTCACGGTCTTCCGCAAGCCGCTCCAGAATCTGGCTCAATTCATAATGCGAAGCTGTTTCACAGCGGATGGGGATAAACCGTTTGAGTTTCTGCGGACTGCCATAATGAATGAGCCGGGCCACATGCTCGCGTCCGGATCCTCGTTCTCCTTGCAGATGGACGGATATCAGATGCTGCCGGGCCAGGTCGATCTGGGCTGCCACCCGCTGCATGATGGGCGTGGTCGCCACCAGTCGGTCAATGCGAAATCGGGCATAGAGATCGGCCATATGCCGGCTGACGTCCAGATGAAGATCTCCTTCAAGAGGAGCCTGCTCCGGGCACTCAATCACAATTCCCAGCGTGTGCTGTAAGTGTTCATCGTCGCTGGAAGGGAGTGAAAAATAATGGATTTCGCGTTCCAGTCGCGTTCCGTCGCGGCGCAAAAACAGCGTCCGTCGGCAAATTTGGCCCCTGAGGGGGATTTCGCCCGGCGGCGCCAGGGCTCCCAGTACGGAATCGACATGGTTCGAATCGGGATGGGCTTGAAAAGTACAGACTTTTCCAATCACATCCGCTGCCGCCCAACCCGTCAGGATTTCACATCCTGAATTGAAGACCAGCACAACTCTGCGATGGTCCAGCACAAAAACGGGGGTGGAACTGGTGGTGAGCCAGGTCGCCAGGCCGCGGCGCGTCCGTTGGGGCACGACAGAACATCCTGATCAAGGGGAATGGGAAGAGGAAATCCATCCGAACCGGCATTTTTCCGATTGCCTGTCGCTGGCCGGCAATTCGCTGCCAGTTGTGCGGGTCAGGAATCTTCAGGCCAATCCGGCGAAAAACATGGCAATCTGACAGAGGGAGCACAGCCTGGGCTGCGTTTCTGATCCAAAGACCGTGCTCCCGTTCAATGTAATCCGCTGTTCCGGTCTGCCAACCCGTCATTTTGGCGACTCACCCAGGTTTCGGCGAGTGGCGTGTCTTCCAGGCTCCGATCTCATCATTTCTGTCTCCGCCGGCTTCCGATCCCTCTTCTTTTTCTCGTCAAAAAAGGAAGTCTATTGTCCAGATTTCCCCGCTGCTATAATGTGAGGGACGTTCGCCGGGGTCATCTGGGGGTTAAATCCGCCAGGGAGTACGGCATCGCGACGAAGGAGACGGCATTTCCTTCGCAGCTATTCCAAGACAAAGGCACAAGATCAAAGTATCGTCCAGTTCCGACGATGGAGAAGAAGTCATGATTCAACTGACCGAACGGGCCGCCGCCGAAATCAAGCGGGTAATGAACGAACAGAATTTCCCCGAAGAAACCGTCGTTCGCGTGGGGGTCTCCGGAGGAGGGTGCAGCGGTTTTCAATACAGCTTTGCCTTCGATGACAAAACCGATCCCGAAAAGGACCATGTTTCCAGCCAGCACGGGGTGCAAGTTGCCGTCCAGAAAAATCACGACCTGCATCTCGATGGGACCGTGATCGATTTCTATGAGGATCTGCAACGTCGCGGTTTCAAATTCGACAACCCGAACGTCAGCCGGTCCTGCGGTTGTGGAAGCAGCTTTTCCGTCTGAAAAACGAACGGACGCAGCAGGGATTCAAGAAAAGAGAAAAAGCGAACGGGTTTCGTCGCCGTTCGAAAATTTCTCTCCTTTCATTCAGAACTCAAACAGAAATGCCGATCCTGTTGGGATCGGCATTTTTATTTTCGAACGGAGATGATCCCGCACCAGAGACGGTCAGTTGGGATAGTCGGTCCCTTTGAGCGGAACCCCCAGCTTGTTGTAGCATTTGACCGACAGATGTGAGGGACCGACATTCACGCCGGTCTGCACACGGACGAACACTTCATATTTCTCTTCCAGGGTCGTCAATTCCCGGCGTTTTTTATTGATCATGTAATCAGCAACCCGCTGGTGAACTTCCAGCCGGACTTCTCCGACGTCCGGCAGAGAGGCGGCCAGCATCAAGGCCCGCATCACTTCAATCGCCATGCTTTCCGCAGTTTTGACCTGGGCCATGCCATTGCAACAGGGACAGTCTTCGTAAGTGCTGCGGCGAAGGGAGGGGCGAATCCGTTGCCGAGTCATTTCGATCAGGCCGAACGGACTGATTCGCAGGACCTTCGTCCGGGCACGGTCGCGTTCGACACAGGCTCGCAATTTGCGTTCGACTCCCCGGCGATGTTTCTCATCGCGCATGTCGATAAAGTCGTTGACGATCACCCCTCCCAGGTCACGGAGGCGAATCTGGCGGGCGATTTCTTCGGCTGCCTCCAGGTTCACGTGATATGCGGATCGTTCCGCATCATCCGTGGATCGGGAACTGCCGCTGTTCACGTCGATGGCAACGAGGGCTTCGGTCTGGTCGATCACCAGCGATCCCCCGGATTTTAATGGCACGCGGCGGCTCTGGATCCGGTCAATTTCATCTTCGATTTTATATTTATTGAACAGCGGTTCTTTGCCGTCGTAAAGCTGCACCCGGTCGACATGCTTGGGCAGGACGACTTTCATGAATTCCCGAGCCCGTTCATATGCGGCTGGTTCGTCGATATAAATCGTTTCGATATCAGTGTGATAGATATCCCGGATGGTCCGGGTAATCATGTCACTTTCCTCGTAGATATCGATCGGCGAGGGGAGTTTTTCGAGTCGGCGGACAATTGTTTTCCAGAGCCGCAGCAGGTAATTCATGTCCCGTTGCAGATCTTTTTCCGTACGGTCCACGCCGGCGGTACGGATGATAAATCCAAGTCCCGAGGGAGGATCCAGGTTTTTGAGAATCCGGCGGAGGTTCCGGCGGACCTCTTCATCCTCGATCTTGCGACTGACTCCCAGCCGATTGAGACCGGGCATCAGGACCAGGTAACGCCCAGGGATACTGATATAGGTTGAGAGTGTCGGCCCTTTATTTCCCAGTCCTTCCTTGATGACCTGGATCAGGACTTCGCTTCCCCGCTGAAAGATGTCCTGAATCGGGGGTTTGTTGCGGGAGCTGCGTTCGTTGAGCTTGGAATTGCGCCCTTTTTCCACTTCGGCGCGTTCGCGCTCGCTCAGCAGATGCTTGTAATATTGGTACTCGACGTCGCTGACATGCAGGAAGCCGTTCCGGCCCACGCCAAAGTCGACGAAGACCGCCTGGATGCTCGGTTCGATATTGACGACCCGGCCCTTGTAAACGTTCCCGACATATCCTTCGGCGCTGGAGCGCTCGACATAGAGCTCTTCCAGAACTCCGTCTTCAACAATGGCGATCCGGCTTTCTTCCGGCTGGAGCACATTGATCAGCATTTCTTTTTTCATAAATTCCTCTTCGTCGGTGGGGACGAACAGGATGTATCCGGCAAGTCGGAGCTTTCTTCGCGGAGGTGATTGTCTCTGCTGGCATTCGATTGCTGGTCAGGCCAGGGCCATCGGAAACGAGGTTCCAATCCGGTCGATTGCAACCTCGTTTCCACGCGCCTGTCAGAAGCGGCGATAAGGGGCTGCTTGCAGCGTCATTCGAAGGTGGGGGCGTCGGAACAAAATCGACGCCGACCAGCGGGGAAAAGACAATCAGCGATTCCGGGAGAGTGAATGTCGAGCCCGATAAAGCGGCGGTCTGTGCAGATGTGGGGGTTGTTCCAGTGGGAACAGCCTGAACTGCTTTCTGCCCGCTTGAAGGAAAGCCAGGCTTCTGCATTTCAGTGCGTACCGCATCGATCGATTGCACGCAATCCGAAAGCAGAGAAGTGCCGTGATACACTCTGTGTCAAATCCTGAGATTATGGTGATTCATTCAGAGAAACTTCCCGATGCGACGTTCAACAGTTCTGAGGCGACATTCTGCCAAAGTCCAGCTGATCCGGAAGAACCGGGACGAGTTGTGGAACTTCATGCAGACGCATCGTCTGTCTTCAAAATGCCGCAGCCATCATGTCGGCTTGTGCCGCGCGGAAGTCTTACGGTTGTTTCGGTCCGGTGAGGAGCCCCCTGCCTGCCAGGCCGCCCGTTTCACCGGAATTCGCATAAGGTACTAGAATCACGAACCGTACGCCAAGTCTCATTCTGTAGAATTGCGGGAATTCACTCTTGTACGATTTCGCCGGTCCTCCCGACCCTCCCAGGCGATGCAGGCCCCATTCCTCCATTGCCAGCGGAAACCGAACAAATTCCCGCTCTCGGAAAGGAACCCTATCCAAGAATTGCCCGGCAAGGAGGATGCACTGTAACCAATTGCAATAAAACAAGATATGCGAATCACCTCTACTTCCGGGAGGGATAATGTTCCCTGGGGGGAGTGGGACGGCATCTCTCGCAGGACAAGAATTGTTTACAGTGCAGCGGAGTCAAAAGCCGATCAATCCGCAAATTTCAAAGACATTCCCCTGGGAACGGGATTCCACACTTGACCAACTCAAAATCTCCCCCGATGATCGTTGTTTCACCAATGCCCCTGGGGAGGAAAAACTTTTGACTATTACCTGGAGGAACAGTTGTTTCGGCAGCATGGTCTGGAGCGGAAAGAACTGAATCAATCGTAATTCCGACTGAAACGATGAACCGCTTCGAAATGAGTGCTTCCATTCAGGAGGATTGTTTCCTCAAAAAAACCGCAAGATCTCTTCGTCAATGATCGATCTGCAAAGAGACCGGGAAGTGAGTGTCTTGTCACATATCAATGTTTCGGATGACTTCTCCAGTTGCAAATGGCCATGAATTGGCACGCAATGGAACAGCCGATTTCAATTCGTGACGACACTCGGCGGAGTATGGCAGGGACGTTCTGCATCGCCGACGAATTCGCCTTCATTCATGGATTCGGTTGCAGCGGCGAAAATTAATCCCCCATTGGAATCGCGCTTTTCCGCGCAAACCGGGTCGACACTGCCAGGGACAGGCAGACGACAGATTTTTTTTAATCAACAAAAAATATCGTGCGAGACATTCCGGACGACTGTTTCCGCACCGAGAACGAGGCGATTCATGGGACGCTTGCTTTTGACCGGGGCCACGGGACTGTTAGGTCGCTATTTGATGAAGGATCTGATGACCCGGGGAATCGATCTGGCGGTGCTTGTCCGGCCCAGCCGAAAAAATGATCCCCACCAGCGGATTGAAGCCGCCATGCGGGTCTGGGAACAGGAACTGCAATGTGAGCTCCCCCGTCCGATGGTCCTGTGCGGCGATATTATCAGTCCCGATCTAGGGCTCTCCGGACCGGAGATCCGATGGGCGGCGGAACATTGCGACGGCATTATCCATAATGCCGCCAGCCTGTCATTCGTCAGCACCGGGCCGGACAGCGAACCATGGCGTTCCAATGTCGGTGGTGTGAAAAACGTGCTGGAATTCTGCAAGCAGGCGGGAATCAGAAATTTTCACCATGTCTCCACCGCGTATGTTGCTGGAAAGCGGCACGGGCGGGTGCACGAAAATGAATTGAATGTCGGCCAGGAATTTTCCAATCCCTATGAAGAAAGCAAAGTGGTCGCGGAAGAACTGGTTCGCGACGCGGATTTTCTGGATTCGCTGACCATCTTCCGGCCCGCGATTATTGTCGGAGACAGCCGGACCGGCATGACATTCACGTATCACAATTTCTATGCCATGCTGCAACTGGGACTCACGCTGGCCCAGAGCATGGGCGTGCAGGATTTCACCGGAAAATTTGTTTCCAATACGTTTAAAATCAATGTTGACGGGCATGAACGGAAAAATCTCGTCCCGGTCGACTGGGTCTCCGAAGCCATGGCGCGGATCATTGCCGATTCGTCGCTGCACGGAAATACATATCACCTTTCGCCACGGGTTCCGATTACCGTGCGGCTGATTCGGGACATCATGGAAGAGGTGGTCGGACTCTATGGCCTGTCATTTTCCGGAGCGTCCGGAACCATGGGAGGCGTCGAAGCGGAACAAGTCTTTCTAAAGCATATGGAAGTCTACCATTCCTACTGGAAGGACGATCCGGAATTCGACGCAACGAACACGTTAAAAGCTCTGCCGGATCTTCCCTGTCCGCTGGTTGATCGCGATATGCTCGTGCGGCTTTCCAAGGTCGCCATCGAACGCAGCTTCAACTGGCGGGATCCGAAAGTCGAACGGATTCCCGCGCCGGCAGTCCTCTCTCCCGTCTGATCGTTGTGTTCTTCCGTCGGAGGGACGGGCAAGCGGTACTCAGATGATGAAACGGAGCCGATGCGGTATGGCTCCGTTTTAACCGGCACCCGGTGGATGGGAACGGGCTGCAAAGTTGATGGTCTGGAAGCCGGCATTGCGGCAGGCATCATAGAGATCGACCAGATCTCCCAGGGGAACGTCCGCAGCCACGTCCAGCACAATTGGATTCTCCGGGCCCAGTTCCGCGAGTGTTCGCAATTGGGTCTTGAGTGTTTCCAGGTCGGAGTAGCGGGTCCCGTTCATGTCGACGAGAGTCTCTTCGTGCGCGGCATCCCGTGACAATTTGAGCCAGATTTCCACCGCAAGGATTTTCACCGGTTCCGCTGGGGCAACCGATTCCACTCCGCCCGCAGCGGAGAGTCGGGCAGGTAACAGGAATTCCCGCATCCCGCTTCCCCCGGTCACTGCGAAAAAAATCAGCAGCAGAAACACGACATCGATCATCGATGTCATGGCGACCGGGCTGTTTTCGCGTTGAGGCAACGGGGGTCTGCGCACGAAAGAAATTCCTGCCGATGAATGGTTCTCAATAACGCGGATTCATGCCCATCAGTCCGAAAGCCTGATGGCCCTCTGGTTTGCACAAAAAACTTGCCGCGTCTGTCGTCTTGAAGTTTCGAAACATGTGGCCTGGTTACTGTGACTCTTCCAGAAGGACTTTGAAGCCGAAATCGCTGATACCGGATCGGGCACAGGCGACCATGATCGGCTCGATCAATTGAAATGGTGCCTGGCGATCCCCCCGCACACGCACGGCACAACGCTGGGGAGCATCACCGGCTTCCAGTTCAATCGCCTCTTTGACTTCCTCCAACGTGACGGGGCGGGTGGCGATAAAATAGTTTCCGTCCGCCTTGACGGTGATCGACAATCGGCGGGGAACGGGATCGTCCATGTCCTGGGATGCTGTTGGGAGTTGAACTTCTTCCACGGGTTCCGTCCCGGCAAAATGCGATGCGACCAGGAAGAAGATCACCATATTGAAGACCACGTCGATTAACGGCGTGAGGTTGAGTTCAAATCCCCGTTTGCGGGGCCGGACAGGTCGCCGCATGACTTACCCCGGATTTCGGACAGCAGGCGATGGGGAAACAGAAGAAGAAATCGGCACGGCGGTTTTTCGTTTCTCCCGCAACGATTTTCGCAATGGAGCAACCAGGTATTCGCACAGAAGCGCGACTTCCGAGGAGAGTTCATCAATTTTATTACGAAACCAGGCATAAGCCGCCAGCGCCGGAACCGCGACACAGAGTCCGAAAAAGGTTGTCACCAGGGCTTCGGAAATCGCCGGGGCAAAGTCCGCGGGAGCAGGATTGGCTTTTTCGGCAAATTCCGCGAACGCCTGAATCATCCCCCAGACAGTTCCCATCAATCCTAAGAGCGGCCCCAGCGCTCCAATCAACGAGAGATATTCAATTTTTCGCAGCAATCGCCCGGAATGTTCCACAGCGGTGTCTTCCATGGCCTTTTCGAGGGCGTCATACCCAAACGACGACTCCTGTAATCCGGACCGCACGACATCCGTTAAGAATGCGGGATGCTGGCGACAAATCTGCTCGGCCTGTTGCAGATGGCCCGCGGAAATCTGCTTTTGAAGTTCTTCAGCGACATTTCGAGGCATCAGTGCGCCACGACGAATGGTGAGCAGATGTTCGATGACCGCGGCCATCAGGGCAATGCTCAAACCGATGATGATATACCCGATCAGGCCCCCGGCCCGCAGCAGGGCTCCCAGGTTGAGCTGACCGTGATTGAAAATCCGCCCCTCTTCAGCCGCCTGGACCGGAAGACTGCTTCCCAGGATCAGCAGGATGATCATCACGCGGAGCAAAGCTGGGGGAATTCGATCTAAAATCGGTGCTCGCAATTGTTCCTCCTGAACGAAAATCAACTCTGTCATCAATCCTGTTTTCGGCTGCGGCCGATCACGACAGGGGCCGCTGTGCGGATCTGTTTTTGACACACAGCAAGCCCGCAAGCGGACCCTGCATCGGCAATCGTTGTTCCTGACCGCTGGTTCATGGCAGGCCATTTGGCTGGGGAGAAGAACGGAGTTGTGACCGCGTCAGTGATGCTTCACGCGACCACGCATACCGCATCATCAGTTCCTGTTTCAGAACAAGGGCCTCGTCAACAAGTCCTGACCGGGTCATGCCGTCGGCGGCATCAAACAGGGCCCGGGCAGCCAGTGGTTCATGATCAGCATAGACGGTCGGCAGCCACATCGCTTCAGCCGCGGCCATCCGGAAATCCCCTCGAACTTCATACCCTCGTGCCAGAAGATACTGCGGTCCGCTACGGAGCTTCGGAGACAACCGGTCGATTTCTTTTCGCCAGTCCGCCAGCATGATCTCCGTTACCTGACGACTTCCGATGGAGAGCCGCCAAAGCTGAATCCGGCTGTAAGCGGACAGGATGGGGTTGATGTCCCGGGAAAGATCCAGCAATACCCGTTCAGCGGCTTCCCCCTGAACAGGATCCAGCAACAGCCAACTGGCAGCCAGCAGTCGGGATGTTTCCCGGGGCGATTTCAGAGCAGGCTGCAATTCGATCCGAAGGTCTTCGCTGACGGCGCTGGGAGCCCAGGCCAGAGGAGCGATTCCCCAAAACCGGGTTTGCGGATCGGAGAGTAGAATAGTGTGAAATTCCTGAAGGGCTCCGGGAATGTCTTCCCGGCGAAGCGAACATTTCACAAGCCAGGACCGAATTTCCCGCTGCACCCAGGGACGATGTTCCTCGTTGAGAGCGTTTCGAAACAGCGTCTGCGCGGTTTCAGTCTCTCCGGACTGAAACACAATGAGAGCTTTCTGATAGGCAGGCACGGAATTTGTTTCGATCCGGATGATGGACTCCGGGGAGAGATGTTGCGTGCCGTTGATCGTTTTGAGGACCAGCTCCCGTCCCGTGTATTCGGTGACTTCACCGATGGCGGTGACGGTTCCACCATTCTCCGCGGGTGAAAACGTAACTCGATCCTGGGCGGGCAGTGCCTGGGTAAAAAGCAGAAGCAGGCTTCCGATCCGGAAAGCGGAACAGGGCCGGCTCATGACACGTGTCCTTGCCCGGACATGGGAATCTCTTCCGTGGCTTTTTCCGGAAGGGCGTCCTGCGGAGTCTCCGCAACTTCGTTCGCCCCAAAAAACAACGTCCAGGCCATGCAGATAAACCCGGCGGTAATAAACATGTCCGCGATGTTGAAAATTCCGGTCCGAAATTCCCCCAACCCCAGATTGAGAAAATCGATCACATAGCCGAAACGAATCCGGTCAATCAGGTTTCCCAACCCTCCCGCGACCACGAGCATCAGCGGAATGAAAGAAGAGAGTCCGATATTTCGGGTACTCAGCAGGTAAGCGGCCAGTCCCACGAGAACCGCTCCGTTGATGACTGTCAGGACCCAGAAACGGACTTCTTCAGGAGTGTTTGCCAGCAGGCTGAGAAAGGCACCATGATTTTCCGCGTATTCGATTCGGAAAATGTCCGACAGGAACGACATTGTCGGCATCTCCCGCAGATGACGGAAGGCGTAGAGCTTGCTGACCTGATCAAGAATCAGGGCCACGACCGTTGTTCCCAGCAACCACCCTCCACGGGCGGTGACTGACAACGGCGGCAATGTTTTTTGAGACATGGAAATTCCAATCAGCGCCCTTCAAGAATCGGGATGCTGCCGGTGAATGAAAAATTGAAGGTTCTCAGAATTCGGAGGGGACCGAACCGGGAAAATCCTCCCCAGCGTACATCGAAACCGGGTCTTCTCAAAAGCCCGCTTTCAGATTTCGGTAGACATACTGTCCCTGGTTCTCCTGGGAGAGGATTCGGAGAAAGTTGCCGGGATCGCCCCGCGGAGATTTTTCTCCACGCCCGAATTCGATGCAATGAATATGGGTCCCATGGCGATTTTGTTGACGAATGGATTCCAGGTCCTTGCGATCCAGGGCCGATTCGGAGGCCCCGTCGGTCAGCAGAAAGATGACGTCCGGCTTGTCGTTCAACGCTTCCTGAATTGCGGGCAAATGCCGCGTTCCGGCAGCGGGCGTGATCTCTCGAATCTGCTCCGTCACCATCAGCCGCTGGGGATCCGTTCCTCGGAAAAAGTCGAACCGTCCTCCACGCGGATTCAATTTGACATATTCATTATTGTAAAAAATGATCTGAAATTGCTGGGTTTCATCCAATTGTTGCAGACTGGCCAAAAGTTCCAGCTTCGCCGCCTGCAAAGCATGATCGTTGGCCATGCTGAAGGAACGGTCGATGACATAAATAAACGTCTTTCCTTTTCCAGTGATGCCGACAAACGTTGTTCCTCCGCCCCCTCCCGTACCATTTCCTCCGCCGGTCCCGCCTCCCGTTCCGCGACTTCCCAATCCGGTTCCACTCCCCAGGCCGCCAGGTAATGCGGACTGAACCACTTGGCCAAGGCCGGAAGAGACCGGACTGGAAAGATGCCCGGGACCGATCAATGTCGACGAAGGAGATGACTGAGGAAGATTGAGGGGAACAGGGGGAGAACTCACAGCAGGCAAAGAGGACTTCGATTCGGGGAAGTTGGAAGCAGTGATGGGCTTCTGAGGAGGCGCGGAGAAATTCTCTCCGGCACCACCCACAGGAGACTCGGCATCGGTTCCCGTGCCTTCAGTCCCTCCCGCTGGTCCGGGGGGAAGGAATTGGATGCCTGCCTGGCGAAATGTCCCGTCACTCTCCCCCAGGATGTCGTGATGTCGCTGACAGGCGGGAATCTGGGAAAGATAAAGGATGGCAGCCGCCAGAAGGCCATGAAAAAAGAGCGATCCCAACCAGCTGGGAAGCAGCAACTGAAAGACATATCCCGGGGATGGCGTTGCAGGATCGGACGTGGGAACGATCCCATTCATCGTGTCACTTTTCCTCGGATCAAGGCAGCTCAGTAAACCCGCTCAATTTCAGTGACAGTTCTTCCAGGCCTGGCAAGTTCCATTGGAAAGGGATTGGAGGAGATCCTCGGTGTGGACCATCCACAATCCATCATGGTCCGTGCAATGGACCCGACAGAGAGATTATCCTTTCTTCCAGTGTATGCCTGAAGAGAAATTGGGGTCAATGTGATATTTAGGCGGAGCTTCAAAAGCATTGAAAAGTCTTCGCTGGGAAATTTCTGCCGAAACATCGCTGCAAATGGATGCGGATGACGAAAGACTGCTTCCCTGACACGCTCATCTCTCCTATGGTCTTGATCGAAACATCCGCATCTGTCCCCTCCCGGGAACAAGACAGGGACTGATTTTCAGCAACTGGCAACCTTTCCTCCGCGAGAACCAGCTTGTGTCTTTCCCCTTTCCCCCTTCTTTGATCGTGCACAAGTCTTACGGGACCGGAAATGAATTCATCACATGGAATCCGCTTCGACGAGACCCGTTTCTGGGTTGTGCATCGGCGAAAGGAATATGGCCCGTTCGATTACGACTGGAGTGCGGACCTGCGGGGGATGGAACTGCTCTACCAGGGGGTGAAGTTCGGCGAAATTTGCAGCGCCGGCGAAATTTTCGCTGACATGCAGGAGTTTCGTCTCCCTTTACGTGTAGTGGAAGTGGCAACGGTCGTCCTGGGAAGCATTGTTCTGGGTATCTCCTGCGGATTCAGCGAACGAGAAAAACTGGCCCTGCTGACGGAGATTCTCCACCGGTTCGAGTGTCACCAGTTCGTTCCGGACCAGTTTTGAAGAAGGGGGGACATCATGACTTTTGCGACTTTTTCGGGTTGGGTTTCCCCTGGAAACCCAAATATTACAAATCTGTTCATCTGGAATTGTTGCCAGATCTTGATACGGGAAACGGAGATTCGGCCTTGAGCCGGAACTTTGGACTGAATTAGGATTCCGGTTCGCAACCAGCTTTTCAGCGCAACCCCAGGATGGGGACGAGAGACGGGACATGGAACGTTCGACAGAGAATGCCAAGGAAGAAGGACTTCTGACGGAGCTGATTCTCTGGTTGACGCGCGCGGTGATCCGCCGTCCTGGAGTGACCCTGGCGTTTTCGATTGCTCTGGGGATTGTCAGTCTGGCCATTACAGCCCGGTTTCTGACATTCAAGACCAACCGGGCCGATCTGATCGACTCCAAAGCCGACTTTCATCAACGCTGGCTCCGTTTTGAACATCTCTTTGGCGACGACTCCGATGTGGTGGTTGTCGTGGAAGGCGAAGGAGAACAGCAGGTCAAACCGGTCATGGACCGGATTGGAAAGCGGCTGGAAGCGGAACCGGAACTATTCAGCCGGGTGCTCTATAAAGTCGATCCCAGTGCCCTGCAATCGCGGGCTCTGCAATATCTGACTCCCGCGGACCTGGAAAAAGCCAATGCCTGTCTGGAAATGTACGGCCCCATCCTCTCGGGACACTGGAGTCGCGCGGGGCTGGAATCTTACTGCCGCCGGCTGGCGGACTACATCCAAGTCTGTTCCGAACGAAAGTCCGAACCGGAACTCGCGGGAGCCATTTCGCAATCGCAAGCACTGATCTCCAGCCTCGCGAAGTTTTTGCGGAATCCGCAGGACTTCACTTCTCCCTGGCCGGAAGTTGTTTCGGAAAGTTCATTTCCTCATCGCGGCACGCTGGAACCTCGTTACCAGCTGACCCCCAATGGCAAAATGGGGTTTGTCCTTGCGTTGCCCCGCGTGGGGGCCGACAACTTTTCCGGAAACTCCAGGTCGTTGAAAAAGCTGGACCAGATTCTGGCGGAAACCCGGCTGGAATTTCCCCAGGTGCAGATCGGGGCGACCGGCATCCCGATTCTGGAAGCGGAAGAGATGTCGCGTTCGCAATTCGACATGACGACCTCGTCGTTCATTTCGACGATTGGCGTGGCGCTCATCATGCTCGCCGGATTTCGCGGCTTTCGATATCCCATCCTCAGCATGTTGATGCTGGGAATCGGTTTTTCCTGGACGCTGGGATACATCACTCTGGCGGTGGGGCATCTGAATATTTTGTCAGTCTCTTTCGCTGCCATTCTGATTGGTCTGGGATGCGACTATTCCATCCATTATCTGACGCACTATGTGGAACTCCGCCGCGCCGGCCATGACATGCAGGATGCGATCATGCATACCGTGCGGGATGTCGGCTCGGGGTCCGTCACGGCCGCCATTTCGACATCGCTGTCGTTCTTCTGTGCCACCTTTACGAATTTTCTCGGTGTGTCCGAACTGGGAATTATTGCAGGCGGAGGTATTCTGCTCTGCGCTCTGGCCACGTTGACCGCTCTTCCAGCAATGATCGTCTTTTCGGACCGGAATCTGCAAAACCGGCAGATGCCCAGCCCATTTGAAGGGGTCTTGCTGCGGAAGGCCATTAATAAATTTCCGCGGCTGGTGACGGGCTTATCGCTGCTGCTGGTCTTCGGGATCGGCCTCCAGGCTTTCGAATGGAAAGATGGCCGCATTCAGTGCAAAGTGAAGTACGATTATAACCTGTTGAATCTCCAGGCCCGCGGACTGGAAGCCGTTGACTTGCAGGAACGGATTTTTGATGAATCCAACGGTTCGCTGCTGTTTGCCGTTTCCATTGCGAACTCACCCCAGAATGCCCGGTTGCTGAAAGAAAAATTCCTCGAACTGCCGACGGTCTCCCGTGTCGAGGAACTGGCATCTTATCTTCCCGCTTATCCAGCTTCGGAAACGAACCTCCTGGTCCAGGCCATTCATGCCAGATTAAGTAATCTGTCCGACCTCCCCCGGGAGTTTCCGCAACTCAATCCGCTGACGCTGGGGCAGGGTCTGGAAACTCTTTTTCAAACGTTACGAACCCGTCCGGAACAGGAAGCGCAAATTGCCGCAGCGACGCTGGATTCCGTTTTGAACGTTCTGGAACAACTCTCGCTTGAACAGCAGATGCAGGTTTTCGGCGGATATCAGCAAGGGCTGCTGATGTCCCTGCACCGACAGTTTCAGATGCTGGCCGCGATTTCCGACCCTCATCCCGTCTCTCCCCAGGATTTTCCCGAGGCCCTGCGGTCGCGGTTTGTTTCCAAAACGGGAGAATGGCTCGTGCGGGTTTACCCCAGTTCGCAGATCTGGGATGAAATTCCCCTGCGGAACTTTGTGGAAGATGTTCGGACTGTCGATCCCGAGGCAACGGGCACTCCCTTGCAGAATTACGAAGCTGCCGGACAGATGCAGGAAAGCTACATGACCGCGTCCATGTATGCCCTGGCAGCCATTCTGCTCGTGCTGCTGATGGATGGAATGGAACTGGGGCCGATGCTGGTCTCGCTGATTTCCCCACTGATCGTTCTGGGTCTCTGGCTGACACTGGCCCGCCATTCCGGAATGGAATTAAAACCAATGTGGATGCTGGGACTCTATGTCTGCATTACATTCCTGGTGGCCGCCATCTTTGATCTGGCCAGCGTCCGCAACACCTTTGTCGCGATGTTGCCGCCCGCTCTCGGCCTGTTGCTCGTTTTCGGAATTATGGCTTTGTCCAGCATTGAACTGAATCCCGCCAACCTGATCGTCCTGCCATTAATCATGGGAATCGGCGTTGATGAAGGAGTGCTGGTCATTCATGATTACCGGATGCAGAAAAGGCGTTACGAAGTCGGTGCCAGTACCATTAACTCGGTCACGCTGACTTCGGTGACATCCATCATCGGTTTCGGCAGCATGATGATTGCCTCCCATCAGGGACTGGTTTCGCTCAGCTCCGTACTCACCCTGGGAGTGGCGACGTGCCTGTTTATCTCGCTGGTGATGCTTCCCGCCATGCTCACCTGGTTGTCGCGAACCCGGTTCGGTAACAAGCACCATCACCAGGACGACGACGACACCCCCGATCTGGAAAGCCCCGAAGAAATTCAGGTGGTTCCCATGATTTCGCCCGCCCGGCCTGCCGCCACGGCAGCCTGATTCCAGGTTGCGGCTGGACAAATGCTGTGCCCCCATCAGTCATGCATTGCCTGACCTGTTGCGGTTGGGGCTTGTCGAAGAAGGAGTCCAGGGGCAGTGGGAAGTTTTCTCCGCAGGGGGCTGATGTTGCCGGGCAATGAAAATCAGGAACTGCAACAGCAGCACAATCATCAGCGGAGAAAAGACGACGATCCAGCCGAACGTCATGGTTGCCTGGAACCATTCTCCTGGCAGCGGTCGCAGAATGGTCCGGGCTCCCGGTTTTTGGATCCCGCTGGCACGCAGTTTTTGTAGAATCGCTTCTTCCCGTTGCTCGTTGAGCATGTCGGAAACGCCCGGAGAGGCTTCAATAATGAGAACCGGTGACGTGCTGGACCACGTCGCGGCAATGTCTTTGAAATGCTGCTGTCCCGTGACGGTCAGTAGCGAATCGTCCGCAGCGAACATCTCCTGCGGAATGACAAACCCCGCGGCGGCAGCCTGACGGTATTCCCGATCGCGTGGATCAAAGAGTCCCCCCAAAATCAGCAGGACGACCATTCCGAACATCGTCCATAGCAGGGCTCCGCAACCAATGGCGGTCATCTGTGTTTTAAACTGGCTCCGTTCGCTGGTCTCTCCAAAATGAATTTCCAGCGTCCTTCGACGGATCAGGGACCGTCGGGCCACAGCACCAATTTCCGCCAGTTGAATCAACTCCTGCCAGGCCGTCCCGGGATGCCGGTCCTGATCATCATGGAGAATGCGTTGAATCTCCTTCAGGAAATCGGCGCTTCGTCGGGAACAAGTCTGATCTGCTTCGGGAATCTGTCCGGCTGTCTTCGGCATTTCTGAAACATGCGGAGACGACGGAGAGAATTCAGGCCTGTCGAGTGGTGCATCATGGCTGGAAACGTCCAGTTCTCCGGTCTGCCCGCTGAGCTTTAAAGACCATTGTTCCGGACCAGCATGGCTCTTCAAGGACCACCGCACTTCCGGCGTGGTGGTTCCCCCCAGCAAAACCGTGATTTCCACAGGCGCCCCTTCCGGTCCGGATGTCTGCATCGTCACATCATGTGGAAATCCGGTGCGATGACAGATCCAGTGCAAGTCCTGCAACAGCACCCGATCAATAACATCCGCTGAACGAAGCGGGCGGGATTCGCTGGCCTCCGGCAGCACACGGTGAAACTCCAGCTTCCATAACGGACCATAATTCCGTTCGGAAAACCGGTGCATCGCGATTCCTGACGCCTGTTCCATCCCGGACAGGAAAACCGGGAACAGCGAATCCGGATGTTCCTGCCAGATCGGTGTGAATTCAAACAGCCGGGCAGGGCTGGAAGACGCTTCGACTGGAACGAGAAGTTTCCATCCCCGATGCGCGAATTGACGTGCCGCAGCAACCATCTCCGGAGTGATCCCACAGAAGAGGGCTGCATCGACCGGTTCTGTCAGCAACTGATCCCAGCGGTCGACAAGGCAAGGCAACGGAATGTCGTCTTCCAGTCCGACGGATTTGCAATCGTCCGCAATCCATCCGAGAACAACCGCATTTTCCGGCAGCGACCGGAGCATCTCCCGGAATGGACGGGAAGGGACTTCGCTGATCAGAAGGGCGAGTTGCATGGGGAGTCTCTTGTCTCAACCACGGCCCCCTCTCCTGCCAGAGCCTGATTGGGGGAGAGAAGCATCAAAGGGATTCCGGATCGTCTCTAGAAAATATGGGGACTTCCCAAAGGCTCTTTCGCCCAAAGCGGGGGCTCTTTGTTCACCTTCTTGGCACGGCCGGTTCGTTCCAGTCGCAAGCACAATGGCTGATGAAGCCACCGCTGGACATCTGGCGATGTCACATCCGCATCGGTTAAGCGTTTGCTGTTCCTCCACCACCCTGATTTTCCTGGAGTTTTTCCAGACGGACCCGGGCATCTTTGTAGTCGTAGTCCACAACAAGGACTTCACCATAATGCGATTCGGCGGCCGGACCGTCTCCGATTTCCTCGCAGACCCGGGCCAGAAGGTAGTGGCATTCCTTGAACGTTTCGGGTTCAGTCTCGACATTCAGATCGGGGACCGCCCGTTCAAACTGCCCCCGGGCCAGCGGCAGCTTTTTGTCATAGACAAAACATTTTCCCAGCGCGACAAAGGCTTTTCCCTTGAGCCGGGGATCCTGGCTGGATTTCTGCAACAGCGGGATCGCCTGCGTCCATTTCTGTAATTGCATCAGCAATTGAGCGAGTTCGAACTTCAACGACAAATTGGACGGATAACGTTCCACACGGGCGGTGAGGACTTCAATTCGCCGGTCACGGAGTCTGATGGAAAGTTCCGCCGCCTTCTTGCGGTCTTCGTCACTCCCTCCCTGGTTGGCCTTGTGCTTGGCATCTTCCAGGGCATATTTCAGCAGCAGGAGTTCCGCATCTTCCAGCTGTTCGCGGACGCTGGGATCGTTTTGGGAAACTTCAACCGCTTTGACCAGAATATCGTGCGATTCCTGGAGTTTTTTCGTGTTCTTATAATAGCTGGCCAGTTTCAGGTAGTTTTCAATGACGTCCGGAGCTTTGCGGATGGCATGTTTCAGATCGGCTTCCTGGGATTCTCCGGGAGCCGCGGACTGGCTGGCTTTACCTGCGGAGGCCGCGATTCGATTCGCCATGACGTCCCGCGTCTTCTCCGCGGTTTCGTACCCCCCGCGATGCGTCGTTTTTTCCGTTTGCAACTCGGTGATTTTCCGCATGGCGGTCAGATCCTGCGGATCGAGGCGGGAGACATGCTCCCAGGCTTTGATGGCTTCGTCATATTCCGACCGGTCCCGCAGCAATTCCGCGAGCGCGACAAGATGAGACTTGTTTTTCGGATCCGCCTTGATGGCTTCCATATAGGCAAATTTCGCGATTTCTCCACGATCAAGCTGAAGAGAGACTTCCGCCAGTTCCACATTCAGTTGAACGTCCCAGGGGTTGATGTAAAGCCCTTCTTCGATGGCCTTGGACGCTTCTTCCCAGTTTTCCGCGGTGCGGGCTTTTTTGATCCGGCTGCGAATCCCCATCAACCTGGTTTTGCCGAATGTTCCCGCCCCCTTGCCGTTATCGCTGTATTTTTTTTTGGTGCTGTTCCGCAGGAACTGGCGATAGAGCAGGTTATCCGGGACGAATTTGACACAGGAGCTGAACATCTCCACCGCGAGATCCCAGTTTTGCTTCTGCATGGCGTCATTGCCTCTGCGGTAACAATCTCCGGCCCATTTGTTCGCGTCTTCCGCCACTGTCACGCTCCTCAATTGGAAACAACGGGCGCTTCGATCATCGCGCCGCGAATTCAGTCTCGTGTTCCCTGATCTTGACGAATCAGGGCAGAAACCGCCTTTGTCATGCCTGCGTCCCGGGGAAGCCTGTGACACAGGCACAGGACCGCACTCAACCCTACTGTACCGGATTCCAGGCCAGTTTGGGCATTGTTCGATCACGCTCGGTCTTGAATTCCCTGTCATTCATTAAGATCGACGGGATACATCATTTGCAACTCCGCTCTATTGTATGCCAGACAATAGCAAACCGGCGAGAGGGCGAGAATGGGGGGAGAGACCAACTCGTATTTCTGGCGGTTTCCGGACTCCTGTCAAACTCTGCGTTGACGTTCCAGCAATGCAACGGCGGACTGATTGGCGGCTGGAAAATTCAGGGATGCCAATTGTGTGATCGGCACCCAGCCGAATGGAGCAGCGGGGGTGTTCGGCGAAGTTGAAGAAACCGCGTCTTTTTCCCGGCAGAGATAGAAGAAGAGTTGCAGATGTCCGTGGGCGTATGTGTGATCCACTTGTTGAAGCAGCGATTCCGCAGCGACCCGCAACCCCGTTTCCTCAAAGCATTCGCGCTCCGCGCACACAGCGGGAGATTCTCCGTCGAGACATTTCCCGCCGGGAAATTCGTGCTTTCCGCCAAGCACGGCGGCTGCATCCCGGATCCCCACCAGGACCTGATCACCACGCTGGACAATCGCAATGCCGACACGGATTGTTTCGTGATCCATTGCAGAGCCGGGACGGGATGTGGTCTCAGTGATCAAGAGAATCTTCCTGCCTGAAAAGCCCTGCTTCTTTTCCCTTTCCGGAGGATGCGTAACGTGTTTTGCAAGGGCGAGAGGAAATCCCGTTTCCGGCACAATTCCGGAAACGGAATCAAGTTGTGGTTAAACCATTGTCAGCAACTGGAACGGATCGCTCAGCAGGTTGGCCAGGGCGACGACGAACCGGGCGGCGTCCGCACCGTTGATGACGCGATGATCGTACGACAGGCTGAGAGGAAGAATCAGGCGTTCTTCCACGTTCCCATTGGCGAGTCGCAGCTCCTGTTGTCCGCGACACATTCCCAGAATGCAGACTTCCGGATAGTTCACAATGGGCGTAAAGGCGACACCGCCGATTCCCCCCAGGTTGGTAACGGTGCAGGTGGCGCCTTGCATGTCCGCGACCGGTAATTTACGGTCTCGGGCTTTTTCCGCCAGGTCCGAGATGGCGACCGCAATTTCCAGAATACTCTTCCGGTCACAGTCACGCACCACCGGCACAAGGAGTCCGTTTGGCGTATCGACAGCACAGCCGATGTTGTAATACTTCTTGTAAACGATCTCGTTGGTTTCCGGATCGAGGCTGCTGTTGAACTTGGGATAGGCTTGCAGGCATTTCGCCAGGGCCTTCATGACAATGGCGGTCATGGTGACTTTAGGGCCGTTCTTTCCGATCCCCGATACAAACCGTTTGCGGGCTGCTTCCAGTTCGGTGATGTCCACGCGGTCATGCTGCGTGACATGCGGAATCACGTTCCAGGAAACGGTGAGGTTTTCAGCAGCCGTTCGGGCAATTTTGTTCATCTTTTCCCGTTCGATCGGACCGAACCGGGAGAAGTCAGGAAGTGGAGGGGGGGCCAGCGAGCCTGCCATGAGTCCGCCGCCGGTTTCCATCCGTGCGGGCAGATTGGATTGCTGAAGGCGTTCCCGGACAAAGTTCTGAACGTCTTCCTGCACGATTCGACCACCCCGGCCGGTCCCTTTGACAAATTGCAGATCGACTCCCAACTGCCGGGCCAGTCGCCGGGTCGAGGGGGCTGCCGGAACCGGTTTCCCTTCTTCTCGAGCAGGAGCAGGTTGGCTTTGCCGGGCCGGAACCTGAGAGGGAGCGGGAGCCCGAACAGGTTCCGGATTTTTCGGAGCGGGAGGAGCTGAACGGGATGGAGCGGGTTCAGCAGCTTTATTGGAAGCGGGCTTTTTCGAGCCTTCCGCGCCAATCTTGCTGGTCGTTTCGATTGTGAGCACCGTATCGCCCACCTTGACTGTCGCTCCCGCCTGAACGTGGATTTTCTTGATTTTTCCCGGATAAGTGCAGGGAAGTTCCACAACCGCTTTTTCGGTCTCCAGTTCCATCACCGGCTGGTCGGCAGCAATCATGTCCCCTTCGGAAACGAGAACCTCAGCCACATCCGCGGACGAAACCCCTTCTCCCAGCGGAGGAACTTTGAATTCCACCGTCCCTTCGACAATTTCGGTCTCCGAGCCAGAATGATTTTCGGCAGCTGACGCGTCGCTCTCCGGGGGATCCACCATAATAACCCGTTGTTCCCGACGGGAATCATTTTCACCAACCGGTGCGGACGCGGGGGATTTCGGTTCCGGAGAGGAGGGGATGCTGTTGCTCGTGGCAATGAGCAACACCGGCGCATCGACCCGGATGGTGTCGCCTGCGGATACAAAAATTTTCTCAACCCGCCCCGCCTGCGGACAGGGAACCTCGACAACCGCTTTTTCGGTCTCCAATTCCAATACCGGCTGGTCGGCTTTAATTTCATCCCCGACGGAGACAAGCACTTCGGCAACGTCTGCCTCGTGGACTCCTTCTCCGATGTTGGGCAGTCTCAGTTCAAAGCTCATGTGCGGTTCGTTCTCAATGAATAAGGTCTCGATTTCCTCAGATCGGATGATAGTCAAGCAGGGCTGGCCGGCAAAGTGCTTTCCACATCATCGACGAGCGGCAGGAAAGGTCACTGCCGAAATTGAAATTCCGGAAGTTGAGACCGGAACCGGAGCCTGCAAAGACTTTTAAAACGATTTTCCCGTGTTCCGAAGCCCGGACCACTCTATTCGAAATCGCTCACATTTGGTCATCAGCTCAGGCAGAGATGCTGGCAAGACCCAGTTTTGGGAATCTTCCCTCCGTCCGGAAAAGCCCCGATTTTCAATAGACCGCCTTAAGTCGGTTCCACAGAACGAATCGGAAACCGGCAGGTTTCATGCAAAATCAACCTGCCAGAACAGAGACAGGGAGAAGCCGAATTTCAAAGAAACCGGACTTCTCCGTGGGAAAGGCTCTCATCGGAACACATTATTTGTGAGCCAGTCTCTCTGCTGGAGAAACGCGGGGGGAAACAGCCATGCGGTCCACAGCCACGGGACGATAGCCCGCGTGGGTTTCAATGCGCTGACGGTTGACTTTCAGGCTCGCCATGGGAGCGGAACCGACTTCCAGCGGAGCGGGAAAAATTCCGGTCCCCAAAGGAAGAACTTCATTGGTGCCGGGGGCCGGGCGATCCGGAATCGCGGGTTCGACGGGAGCTGGCTTTCGTTCCAGCATCGGCTGTTCAAACAATCCATTTGCCCCTCCATTATTATAAGGAGGAGCCGATGGAGTGTTGTTGGTATCCGGCACAGCGTTCGGCGCAGTCCGATTGGGAATTGTGGAGGGAACGCTGGGGTTCGTCATGGGATTCGTATTCGGAATCGTGGAATCATTGGTTCGAGGGGGAACACGGGTGAAATCATCAATTGGGGGTGATGTCGAGGGAATTGTCGGAGGATTGGCGACGGGGGGATTCCGGGGTGGATTGGCCTGCGTGGGCTCCGGGGTCGGTCCGTTGTTGATATCCGGAGCATAACCCGCCCCGCAATTTCCGCCTGCGCAGTTTCCCGAAGCACAGTTTCCGCTGCTGCAATTTCCGTTTGCACAGCCGCAGGCAGCACACGGACTGGAGCATCCACATCCCGCCAGGCCGCTTCCATAAGCGTCGTAACTGAAGGCAGGTCCATACCCTGCGGTGTAAGTCGCCCAACCGGGAGAATAATACGAGGACATCACTCTCGTCCCGGGATAGGCCGCGCCATACATTGGAGCGCCATATCCATAATAGGCATATGAGGGACCGAAAACGGCGTTGTACATCCAGGGGATCAACCCCGCTTCGGCCGATGCGGGAACGCCCGTCCCCAGCATCAGAATTGCGGTACAAAGAACGGTTCGACAGCACGTGCGGTGCATGTTAACTCCCAGTCTTCTCATCAATGCCAACAAAACTTCAAGTGCCGTCCTGACTGGAGCTTCCCTGATTCTTCGACTCCACTTCACCTGTTTTACCACTCTTATCGCTTGTGTCAATTCGTCGGAAAAATCTGAACCCGTAAAATCTCGGGAGAACGGTGCCGATTCTGGCAACTCTGCGGCAGGATTGCTGATTGGCAACAAGGAACGTTTTCGGTTTCGCTTGGAGCGAAAAATACGAAACGGAATTGGTTTGCGCATCATCTGATGTAGAATCAGGCTTGAAATGATCCTGTTCATTCATTCCGGCGGAAGGGGTTCCGGGAAAGACTCATGCTCAACACCCAGGTGCAGTTTCCATGCAGGGCTTTTCGCCTGTGCTTGCTGCTTTTTCTGGCGGGATTCGCTGGAAGTTCTCCTGCCCAGGGGGCGGAGAAAGATCTTCCGGCGGAACGGGCTGCCGACCGGGCTCTGGAATACCTTGCCCGCGAGCAGCGGCGGCAGGGATACTGGGAAGCGAACAGCGGCCAGTATCGAGTGGCAATGACCGCCCTGTGTGGCACCGCTTTGCTGACACAGGGATCGACCACCACGCGTGGAAAATATGCCCGGCATGTCAGCCGGGCTGTCGACTTCCTGCTGGACGTCGCGCAGCCGAATGGGCTGATCGGTTATCAAGACGACTTTCACTACACCTATGGCCACGGTTTTTCGATGCTGTTTCTCTCCGAAGTGTTTGGAGAAGAAGAGGATGAAGAACGGCGGAAGCAGATCAAATCCGTGTTGGAAAGAGCGGTCCGGTTCAGTGCTGACGCCCAGACCACGCGCGGCGGCTGGGGATATGTCTCCGCGCGGGACGGAAACGATTTCGATGAAGGCTCCACATGCGTCACGCAGGTCCAGGGGTTGCGTGCCTGCCGGAATGCCGGAATTTCCGTTCCCCGGGAAATCATTGATCGTGCCAGACAATACATTCACGATTGTCTGACCACGGACGGGGGAGTTCAGTACAGCATTCGTGGCGGAGGACCGCGTGCGCCCATTACCGCTGCCGCGGTCGCCAGCCTGTATAGCGCGGGCGATTATGGAGATTCCGAAGACGTCCACAAAATGCTCGATTACTGCAAAGCCAATGTCTGGCCCCAGGGTTCCGCCATTAAAGCCAATGGCTTCGGACACTGGCACTATTTACACTATTACTATGCCCAGGTGATGTATCGCAATACCGATTTATGGCCCAGATATTTCACTGAACTGAAACAGGTCCTGATTTCCACGCAATCCGCGGATGGCAGCTGGCAGGACTCCACGATTGGCAATGTCTATGTCACCGCCATTAACACGACCATTCTGCAACTGAATCGCGGCTATCTCCCCTCGTATCAACGATAAGCAGGGCACCCTCAATCCCGGACAAAATTCTTATATCCGGTTTCGTCGAATTCTTTCAGGCAACATTCCAGCCGCTCTTTGACTTCGCGAAGTCGATCCGGTGATTCGATTTTGTTCTGATCGGCATCCGTGACATAAAACACATCCAGCACCTGGTCGAAATGGGTCGCGATTTTTGCCATGTCGATCGAAAGATTCAGTTCATACAGCGTTCGAGAAACCGTATACAGCAGCCCGGTTCGGTCGTGGGCAAAGACGTCGATAATCGTCCGATTCTCGGATGTTTCATTATCGATCTGCACTCGTTGCGGCAGATTGGAGACCAGCCGGTGGACGCGATTGCCGCCAAACCGCTGCTTTCGCTTAAAGAGCGATTCCACTTTCATTCGGGATTGAAGGACATCGCGAAACGTTTCCGCGATTTCGTCGAAGCGGCTTTGGGGCGGCCTGGAGCAGAAATCGGGATCGATTACCCAGTAGCTGTCCACAACCACTCCTTCCGCGGTGGTATTAATATCCGCGGAAAGAATCTCCATATGATGCGCGGCGAGCACGCCGCACATTTTATGGAAGCAACCCGTCGTCGCCAGCGGATTGCGGGTGATAATCCGGTATTCCGTGGTCTGTGTTTCGTCCGACCAGCTGGAAAGAACCCGGATATCGGTGGGTGAGAGCGTTTCGATCACGTTTAAGTCATCAGCAATTCGCTCCGGGGGAGTCGTCGTCAGATAGTATGCGGAAAATCCTGCCAGCTGTTGATCGATCCATTCGGGCGTGGTCTGACTGGACTCGTTCGTCTGGAGAATTTCACAAACCTGGTCCTTGATGCCCTGGATGCGTTCTTCTTCGTGAAAGGAATATCGCTTTCCGCTGAGCATGACCACGCAACGATCGAACAGTTCTTCCAGCAGGCTCGCTTTCCACTGCGTCCAGGTTCCGGGACCGACAGCGGTGACGTCCGCCGCGGTGAGGACGTACAACATGCGGAGCGTGTCCGCTGATCCGATTTCGTGGCTGAACGCGAGGACAAGCGCGGGATCGGTAATGTCACGCCGCCAGGCCAGATCGGCCATTTCCAGATGTTTTCGGACCAGTAGCGCCAGTTGTTCGGTCTGGCTTTCCGGAAGAAACAGGCGAGAGCCGATCCGCTGGGCAATTTCTTCGCCGACCAGGCAATGATCGCGCTGAAAGCCCTTGCCGATATCGTGCAGCAAAACTGCCAGATGCAGTAAATCCTTCTGGCGGATATTGCGATAGGCTGCGCCGATGGGCCCTTCGTCGTCTTCAAACGAAACGACCGTTTCCACGGCGCGAAGCGTATGTTCATCCACGGTGAAATGATGGTACTGGTTGAATTGCAACAGATTCCGGATATGGGTGACGTCCGGAATGATCAGATCGAGCAGGCCGGTCTGAAACAGGCTCCGTAACGTGAATGGCAGGCTCCGCGTGCAGCGGAAAATGTCCATGAACAGCCGGGCCGATCCTTCCGTGACGTTGGCGGCGAAACGCGGAACGGCCTGCTGAATGGCTTCTTTCACGTTGGGAGCCAGCGGACGTCCGTACTGCGCGGAAGTCTTATAAGCCCGCAACATGGACTCGATGCTTTGACAGACCTGGGGCAGGTGCCGATCGGCCACGAAGATCTGGCTGCCTCCGACGTGGAAAATCCCTTCCGCGCGATGTCCGATCATCAGGTCCCGCGCCCGTTCCAACCGGGACTGGGAGCGTTGCAGCGACGCAAACCGATGGGAAATCGTCGCCAGCCGGGAACTGTGTTGAAAGAATTCCCGCATGAAGCGTTCCACGGGACGTTGTTCGTCTGTCTCTTCAAATCCTCGTTCGCGAGCAATCCGTAACTGTTCATCCCGGGTCAGACGGTCCTGTGGTTTGCCGGCAGCCAGATGCAAATCGATTCGCAACCGCGTCAGAAATTCCCGAATGGCTTTTAAATCGTTGCCGTCGGTTCGGGTCAAGGCGCCTTGGAATTGCAGGGCATCCAGGTCCCGCACTCCATAACGGGCATAGGCGATCCAGCGAATCAAATGCAGATCCCGCAGTCCTCCGGCGCTGGCTTTGACGTCGGGCTCCAGTTCCTGGGCGAACGGGCCGTCCGCGGACCAGCCTTCCGACCGGGCTTTCAGGCAGTCATCAATAAACTTCCTGCGGCGGGCATTGACAACTTTCTGCCGGAACTGATGCGTCAGACGCTCGAACAGATCCCGGTTTCCCCAGAGGAACCGGGCTTCCACAAGTGCGGTGGCAATCTGGGCATCTTTTCGACTCAAGCTGAGGCATGTGGGAATATCCCGGATGGAATGTCCCAGCTGGATCCCGGAATCCCAGCAGATCTGAATGAATTTCTGCGCGAATTCATCGAATGACGCAGCCTGTTCCGACTGATGCAGGCAAAGCAGATCGATATCCGAGTAAGGGGCCAGTTCGCCCCGCCCCGTTCCGCCGATGGCAATGAGTGTTCCTTCGGCTTCCGCGCGAGAAGGATCGGGAACCGCGGCCAGTGTTTCTTCAATCAATTTCAGAAGCAGTTGGTCGGTTTCCGCGGAAATCGCCTGTGTGATGTCGATGCCCGACATTCCTTCGGAAAATCGCTGGCGGGCGCGCTCTCGGATGGCAGCGATCAGTGCTTTCCGGCGGGCAATGTCCTGAATCACCGTGCCTTCGCTCTCACTCATCATCGTGACGGTCTTTGTTGAAAAGGATTCTGTTGCATCAGGGGAAGTGGGGTGAGTTCAAAATACTTTCCGGCTGTCCAGCAGCAGCGTGACTGGTCCGTCATTCTCCAGGCTGACCGCCATCCGCGCCTGAAACCGGCCCGTTTCCAGCGGAATGCCCCGCCCCCGCAGCTCCGCCAGAAAACTGCGATACAACGGTTCGGCAATTTCCGGTCGGGCGGCATCGATGAATGCCGGCCGGCGGCCTTTGCGACAATCGCCATACAACGTGAACTGGCTGACCACCAGGATCGCTCCATGGATTTCTTCCACGGACAGGTTCATCTTTCCAGCGGCATCTTCAAAAATCCGCAGCCCGGAGATTTTCCCAGCGAGATAAATGACATCATCCTGCGTATCCTCTGGAGAGACGCCCAGAAACACCAGCAGGCCCCGCCCGATTTGTCCAATGACTTCCGAGTCGACTTCGACCCTGGCGGAAAGAACTCGTTGAACAACGGCGCGCATGGCAGTCAGAAAGCGAACAGGGGAAGAAGCAATCCATCACAGAGCCGCCGTTTCATTCGGCGTGCCCGCTTCCGTCAGTATCTCAGTGACGCCCGGAATCAGCAACGCCAGCTGCGGCTTCATTTCTTTTGGACTTATGGAAACGTTTTTTGTCCGGTCTCCGGAAGCCGACTCCATTCTCGCGTCTTGGCGTCGAAGACCAGCGGCATCCGATCGGGAAATTCGGCGGCGGCTTCCGCCAGTTCCATGCGATGATGGATTCGAGCCACCAGCACCGGCCCATCCAGTGTGGGCGGATTCGTCACATAATCCAGATGCCGGTCCGCCGGATCGGGGATGACGAAGACGATCGCCGGCTTTCCATCTCGCAATTCATCGATCTGTTGCCGGAAAACGTGATATCGTTCCCGGGAAAAGGCGAGTTCCGCCATTCCCCGTTCCAGCCGTCCCGGCCAGACCGGCACGATGGTCACAAGGTTCACGCATAGTGCCATGCCTGTCACTAGACGCCACCACCAGATCAGTCCCCGCGTTCCCTCGCTGCGCCAGGTCTTCTGCAAGCGGTTCGTCCCTTCCGCGAAAATCAAGAGCCACAGCGGAGCGGTTTCAAAAACATAATGCCACCCCATGATGCCGCTGAACCAGTACGGAATGTGAACCAGATGCAGGCAGAAAATGGAAAGCCAGACCAGCCGCCATCTCCGGTCCCCCTGGCGAAAAGTCAGCAGACACACGGCTCCCGCCAGGGAGATCGGCACAATTCCCAGCGTCCAGCGGAGGCTGTTTTCGAGACGCACCCGGACGTTTTTTAATGCTAATTTCGGAGTTAAATTTTCCGCCCAGCGATCGTAGTTGTCGAGAACTTTCGGGCCGACCCGATGTTCTCCAATGATAACATTGTTAAATCCATAACGGTGCCGTGGTGTATAAATATCGGTGTATCGCTGATATGGTGTCTTCAACCAGGAGCCGGTAATGGACCGATTTGAGATCCCTAAAATCACGAATCCAGCAATCAAGGGAAACGCCAGAACAAAAGCGGATCGGGTTCGTTTTTTTAACGGCGTTGAAGCCGCGGTCGACAGACGGATTCCGGATTCTTTTCCGGTCAGCCACCACCAGGCAAACACGATTCCGAATGGAAGAGCGAAGCCGGCAGCGGTCATCGGCCGGCAGAGCATGGCATACGACAGGCCGGTTCCTGCTCCAAACAACATCCAGTTCCCCCCCCGCCGCATCCAGCGTAAAAACAACCATAAGAACAGGAGCAAGCCGGCCAGCGCGGGATGATGTGCCAGCAGCAGGTTGCTGAACAGAATCGTGCCGGGAGAGAGCGCGAAGAGAACTCCAGCCAGCAACCCGGTCCTGTTTGTCGAGAGCTCCCGGCCAATCCAGAAGACCAGCATCGCCGCCAGTCCCTGCACGAGATGATACCCCAGCCAGGGATTTCCAAGGGCCACAAACGGCGCCAACCAGAAGCCGACTCCCGGAAAATAGCGGCTGGCAAAATGTCCTTCATTCAGGACATGCATCTGGTCAAATCGTTCCGGATGCTGCTTGGCACTCGGCAGCCACCATCGTCCTTGCAGGTACGTTTCAGCCTGAAACAGATAGCTGAATTCGTCGTGATACGCAGGCGGAAATCCGCTCCACTCTTTTCCAGCCTGGTGGCTCACGACGAATGCCAGGATGAAAATCGATCCCGCAGCCAGCCATGCCCCCTGGAGACTGGACGAATGACCCGCTGACAGGTCGCCCCACCGCTGCCACCACGTTGTGGAAGAGGGACGAATGGAGCGCCCCCCTCCCAGAATCAGCAAGGGAAGAAGAGGGATCAGAACCAGAAAGGGCAGCCAGTCCGCATTGGTTCCCGCCAGCCATCCGGTCAGTGCTTCGAGCCGCGTGGAAGGATTCCACCAGCGAGCAATTTCCGCCACGCCCGCCAACCCGAAGACCAGCCCGAACGCAATGCGCTGTCGGCCAGGAGACACCAAGCCAGTCTCGGGATGGTTTGTCGGAAAATGAGGGACCGGAGGATTCACAAATGATTCACTATCACGGATTTTCAGAAGTTCCTGACCCGTGCTGGTCGAGGCGAAGATTATCTTGACCAATTCCAGGCGGGGTGTCGATTGACTTTCCCTGGGGCGAACAATGAAAGAAGATGGGGGCGACTCTTCTGAAAAGTACGGAATGATCCAGTTGCCTTGCCGCTGGACCCAAAGCCAACAGACGGAAAAGGGGTTTCATGCTTCCTGGAATTCAATTATTTGATTTGACAGGCAAAGTCGCGATTGTCACAGGAGGCTCAAAAGGACTGGGATTGGCCATGGCTGCCGGGTTGGCCAGTGCGGGGTCTGATCTGATTTTGATCAGTCGCCACGAAGAGGAATCCCGGGCGGCGGCCGATCAATTGATGGCGGACTATGGAAAACGGGCGATCGGTCTGGCGGCCGATGTCACACGCCCCGAGGAAGTGACGGACATGGTCCAGCGGACCCTGTCCGAATTCGGAAGAATCGACATCCTGATCAATAATGCGGGCATCAACATTCGGGGCCCCATGGACGAGTTGACTTATGAACAGTTTCAACAGGTACAACGGATTAATGTGGATGGTCCGTGGCTTTGTACCCGGGCCGTTGTGGCGTCGATGAAAAACGCTGGCAGCGGACGCATTATTCATCTGGCGAGCACTCTGGGACTGGTCGGACTGGCGAATCGGACTCCTTATACCGCCAGCAAGGGTGCGATCGTTCAAATGACGCGGGCCATGGCGATGGAACTGGCTCCCTACGGGATCACTTGCAATGCCATCTGTCCCGGACCATTTCTGACCGAAATGAATCTTCCCATTGCCGATACCGAAGAGGCGAAAATTTCCATCCTGGGAGCAACCGCCCTGAAACGATGGGCGCGGCTGGAAGAAATCCAGGGGGCTGCCATCTATCTGGCCAGCAACGCCAGCAGCTACGTGACCGGAAGTCTTCTGACTGTCGACGGTGGTTGGACTGCCCATTAAATCAGATTGGGTTCTGTTCGATCGCCATCGGCCTTGAATTCCTTGTCTTTCACCAGGATCCAGGTGAGATACCATTCGCGCTTCCGCTCCAGGCTTTCCGCGAAAATGTCTCTCTTCAATTCCCACCGGCCAAACAAATCACCCCGCCTTACCCATACGCCCCTCTTTGACTGTTGAATGAAAAACTCGGCTGGGCAGAAATTGCCGGTCTGGATATAACCTCGCCCAACCTGGTGGTGGCGTGGCTGCAACGAGTTTCTTGTGTCCATCTCAGGCTGAAATCTCCACAAGACACCCGCTTCCTCCGCATAGGCCTCCTTTCATTCAACGAGTTCGTCTGACGTGTCGATCCGGAACCATCTTCTTCTGATCCTTCTCTGCCTGAATTCAGGATGTGGGTGCCTGAATCCAGCGAAAACACGTTTTCCGACGCTCTTCACCCAGGAAAGTGCGGAGTTGCAACGACGCGAAGCCCAGATCCAGGATCCTTATCCCGATGCCACGGTTGGACCACAAACAGGGTTTCGTCCCTTGAATTTCCAGAAGCAGCGTTCCGAGCCGCAGCAGGCCAAGGACCGATTCTATTCGGGTTATCTGAGAAACCAGTTCAGCTCTCAGCCAACAACCCAGCCGGTTGGACCGGGGGCCTATGGACCAGGAAATTATCCGGGAGCAGTCCAGTAAACAGATGGCTGCCGTGTCTGTTACACTGCCACGGTCAGGAATGGGGTGTCGGTCTGTTTTGCCATTCGGACATTCTCCTTGTTTCCCGTCCATGAATGTTTTGGGAAACATTCATTCTGGTTCGTCGGGCATTTTTGTTGAAGATTCATGGCTGCGATCAAACTGTTGATTGTTATTCCGACCCTGGACCAATCAGGCGCTGAAAAACAGTTTGCATTGCTGGCCTGTCAACTTCCGCGAGATCGGTTTGAAGTCAACGTTGTTGCCTTGACGCGCGGGGGGCCATTTGAAGCTCCTCTGAAGGGGGCTGGAATTCCGGTCACGATTCTGGGAAAACGCTGGCGCGGCGATCCTGGAACGATTCTGAAACTGCGCCGGACGATTCGTGAATTTCAGCCGGATGTGATCCTGTCCTGCCTGTTCGCAGCCAATACATCGGTGCGGCTGGCAACGCTGGGAATGCGGCGACCGGTGACGATGATCTCCGAACGTTGCGTTGATACGTGGAAGTCCGGCTGGCAACTCTGGCTCGACAGGCGTCTGCGAAAACGAACGGACCGGCTGATTGCCAATTCCCAAAGTGTTGCGGAGTTTTATGCGGGCGTGGGGTTTCCGGCGGACAAGATCAGCCTGATTCCGAATGGCGTCAGCCCGGCTGTTTCCTCCCCGATGACCAAAGCTGAGTTCTGTGAGAAATGGAATCTGCCGGAGAATGCCCGCCTGATCATGTTCGTGGGACGGCTTGCTCCTCAGAAACGGCTGAAAAGCCTGATCTGGGCCATTCAGATTCTTCGGCAGGCGGATCCGCTCGCCTATCTGCTGATCATCGGGAACGGCCCGGAAGCGGATGAATTGAAAGGGTATGCCCGAGATGTCGAAGCGATCAGCCACGTTCGCTTTCTGGGGCATCGCCAGGATGCGGGCGAATTACTGACGCTTTGCGATGTCTTCTGGCTGGGAAGCGAATTTGAAGGGATGTCCAACAGTCTGATGGAGGCCATGGCAGCGGGAAAACCGGTTGTCGTCAGCGATATTCCGCCCAATCGCGAGCTTGTCCGGCACGGCATCGATGGCTATCTCGTCAATCTGGGCGACAGCACCGGCTTTTCCCAGTTCACTGGCCGCCTCTTTCAGGACAACCAACTGGCCCACAGGCTGGGAACAGAAGGGGCGAAACGGATGCGCGATGAATTTTCCGTCGATCGGATGGTCTTCCGATTTGCGGAGTTGATCCAGCAGGAATTTGCGGACCGGCATTCATGAAACATGTTTTTGCGGAGAAAAAGACTTTGGGGAGAAGACCCGCTGACTCCAACCAGTTGATCGTTCAGCGATCGAGATGATTCTGATTCGATTTTCGGGCACGTTGGGCGACGCGATGCAGTTCGAGTTGGCTGCGGTGCAACCGGTTGAGTTCCCGGGCCATCTGGGCTCGCGTTGCGGCCATATCTCCGACGGCCAATAAACCAATCCAGACAGCCAGTCCAATGACAATCATCCAGTAGACGGCAAACGTCCCTGGGGCATTTTTCCAGGAAATCAGCGAATCACCCACGGGAATCATAATTCCGACCAGAAGAATCATTCCCGCCACCTGGCTTCGTCGCCGCATCCGCCGCTGGAAAAAAGCCTGGTCGTCAGGAAACGGTTCTACCTTCTGAGTCTGCTTTCGCTGGACCAGCAGCATCACGATTCCGGTGATCATCAGCAGGCCGCCAAAGATGGCTGCCGGAACAGGATTATCCATAAAATTCCTTTTCCAGCCACTGTCCGCCATATCAGGAATGGATGCGGAGGACGGAGCGGGGCTTTCTGGATATCGAACCGGATTCGGACAGGGAACGGGACTGGTGAGGAAAGACCGTTCCTGACACTCCCGCGGAAGAACTCCGCGGGAAGTTGTCCCGGGTTGCTGTCAGGAGGCAGCAATCGCCTCCAGAGGATCGGCTCCTAACGTTCCAGTCAGTTGTTGAAGATACTCGGGCTGGGAAACTCGTTCCACCATTTGCAGGGCAAATTGGCAGCGTTCTTCCAGTTTCTTCCGAAAATCTTCCGACAACGTCTTCTGCTGGTCCAGACAGGAACGGACCGTTTGCAGGCAGCATTCCCAGTGGGCTCGCTCACGTTGCTGTTTTGTCCGAAGGCGTGCCTGATACCAGTCACTGGCCAGAAGCGACTCCCGGGTGAAGAGGCGGCGGATTTCCGGATCGCGTTCGTCTTTTCCTTCGAATTCTCCATGGGCCATGATGGTCAGGAGAATTTTGAGCGGGGGGCAGGCCTGTTCAATGGAACCGTCGTCAAAATACCGCTGGGCGACACGCTGATACGCTTCCATAATGTACTGAATGCCGTCGACGTAAGACTCGGGATCCTGTGTTTCCGGACGGAGAATCTGTTCATCGAACACCGTGGCGGGATTATCAAACACGCGCCCGAAATATCGGCGGACAAATCGCCGGGTCATGCGATATCCCAATCGGCGTGCCGGAACAACTTTTCCCCCGGCAAGTTCGATATCCGGAACCGGTTCGAGAAGTTGATTGGCGATCAGAAACCGCGGATCGCGTTCTTCCGCACTCAACCGGCACCAGATTTCCGGAATGAGCAGGGAGATGTCATGGTCGAAGCGGCAATAGGGACCAATATGGCCCGCAGCGGTGGAAAACCCATGCAGTCCGGAAAGGATCATGCTGACGAGGGCCGTATTCAGATCCGCCGTCGTCAGCAGGGCATTGAACGGTCCTTTGGTCAGCGCCCCTTCACTCCCGGCGCCCGTGGTGGAAGGGCTCTTGCCGGTCAGCGAACAGATGTAATCCATGAACAGTTCCGGCAGTTCCTGGTAGTGGATCGGATTATAGACTGCCAGGCTGCGAATTCCTTTTTGCGCGTCCGGAGGATTATTGCGTCGTCCGGAGAGGATGGAGGTTACCGGCAAAGGGACCGGAGCATGAGCGGGAATTCGCCGGAACAACCGCGTGCTCATCTCCGAGACATACCGATCCACCGGGTTCACCATGTCCGGTCGATCCTGTAAATAGCGGGGATTCTTGCTGGGAGCGCCCCCCACTCGCCGCGGATTGTCCGAACAGACGATATAGCCATGATCCGCTTTTCGAACCGATCGCAACAGCTTCTTCATGGGAGGGGTAAAGGCGTCAAAATCGACGACTTTCTCCAGCATCTCGTCCACTTGCTGTTTTTCCAACGGCTCGAAATTGGAAACGAAATTGACTCCTTCGCGGGCCAGATCCGCTTCCGCCTGCTTGTCAAATCCCCGATGAATCGCGTCATCGGGACGCTGAAATAACCGGTACTCACAATTTTGGGAAAACTTGACGCTGGGAGGCGGGGTTTCTCGCATTTCGACGGAAAGGCCGGTCAGTTCCGCTTTCGGAACGACGGTGGAAACCGTGATGTCGTCTTCGGTCTGCACTTTGAAAGCAGCGGCAAAATCCTGGCGGACCTTGAACAGCCGCCATTGCTGCTGTTTGCTGTAGCCCACCCGCAAGTACGTCCCCACCAGTTTGCGGTTGTCCAGCTTGAATTCATGCCCGGGACTGCCGTTCACCACATCGACTGTGAAATGCGATCTCCAGTCATCGCCCCATTCCGGACGTTGAAAACGCTTGATGGCAAAGACCAGGGCGTAAATCTGGCTGGGAATTCCCGCGAGCCATTTGTTGTACTCCTCGGAGTATTCATCCGAGGGGGTCAGCAGTTTGATCACGCTTCCCAGCGAACGAAGCGGACTGAGCACCGGGCGGCTGGGCTGATCGTTTCCATGGGGACGGGGCGCATCGGGATCCGCCCAGCGGTCTCCATAATCCCGTTCAAAAATCTCCTGCACCATCCGCATGTCGGATTCGTAGTCCGAAACGAAAATGGATTCATATTCCATATAGTCGATGAGGGATTTGCTGATCTCGCTTTTGCCACCGCCGGAGACCGTGCAGGGTTTATGGCAGACAATTCCTTCTCCGGCTGTGCCGATCAATCGCCAGGACGGGGCCTGGGGATGTTTTTCCATCCGCAGCCGATAGCCCGACGGTCCGATATAAATCTGACCGGGTAACAGCGGGATTTCTCCTTTTTGTCCGTTCCGTTCCCAGGTGATATTCTGAGACCGCATATCGGCCCGGGCATTTTCCGGAATATAAAGCACGTCCGGAAAACGTCGATCAATTCCGTATCCGCTTTCCTGAAAATCGATCAGGTCGCTGTAATGCTGGCGGAGGTTGTCGAACGTGGCGCCGTTGTAGCGGCGGGAAGCGAACTGAAAACTTTCTCCCAGGCTCCAGCTGGGAGCCACGAATGCCCCTCCCGCGTGTTCTTCTTCCGCCCCCCCCATCAGGTTGGTGGCATAACTGATCTGGGTTTTCACTTCCTTCTTGCAGTACCCGTAGTAATTATCCGCGATCAGGGTCACGATCACCCCTTCAGCGGTCCGGCAGGTCACTTTGAAGGCCCCGCCATCGTTATACAGTTCTTCAGGATCATTCCAGCACATCCGGTCCTGCTGCTGGCGGGGAGTCGCTTCCGAGGAATGCGGCAAGCCAAGTTCTTTCTTGGTCAGCTTCAAGACATGCGGAGCGAGGATCACGCATCCCGTATGACCGGTCCAGTGCTCGATATCCAGCGCCGCATCATTTTCCGGAATGAACGGGTCGCCTCCATTTCCAAAAATCGACTCCACAAAATCGAGGTTGCTTACCAGGGATCCGGGAGCAAAAAACCGAACTTCCATCGTGCGGGCAACGCCATGGCCGGAAACTTCCGGGGAGACCAGCGGGCGGAGCAGCAAGGAAACCCATGCTTTTCCCGGATGGGATTGCGTTGAAGTGAACGGAAGCGTCAGCAGTTCGTCCGGGGCATCGAGTGCCGCCCGCAACAGGGCCACAAACGTCTGGCGGGGAACGGCCCGTTTCTCTTCCGGAATTGGCAGTCCTCCTTCCACGATATGAAAGGTCCCTTCCGTGGTGCGGCGATCGGCCCGGGGATTATGCAGGACGCCATTGCGAATGCGATACGAATGGACATATTCGGAAACAAAGACGTCCTCATCCACGGGGAGTGACAGTTCGCGGGCAATGCCGTGCCGGTCCAGAATCAGGGAAGGACCGGGCAGACGAACCGGCTCCTGCAATTTCAAATCCTGAAAATGCCGATTCAGAAACTGTTCGATGCGGGTATCCACCGGGCAGTGCTGACGGGCTTCCAGCAACCGGGTTTTCTCTTGAAAGTTCGCCAGAAGTCCCGAGGCCAGGTGAACCAGTTCCGCGCCGCCTGCGGAAGGGGCAATCGGAAGCCCATTGGCGGCAAGTTTCAGATTAATATATCGTAACAATTCAGATCGCCGCACCGCACGAGCTTCAGCAGATTCATCGGAATAGAAGCCCAGTGCCAGCTGCGGATCCATGAATAAATACTTTCCATCGACTTTGGTTTGAACGGGTTTTTGCGAGAAATTTCTGTGAAATCGCAAATTCTCCCGTTCGATTTCATCAGGGGACTTGCCGCCGCCCGAAGAAATGCAGAAACTGGAATTGATGCGACACGAAGCGATCTCGTTCCCAATGGGCTGCCTGCTCCGAGTCAGCATCTCCCTTGTCAAAGGTAAGCGCGGATGAGAAGAGAATGCAAGCCTGAGAAAGCATGGCTGAAGAGATCGTAAACTCTCTTTGAATTCCTCTGACAAGTTCGCCAAACGATTGCTTGTCGCGAAGATCAGGAGATCGCCCGCGGCAATTGTCTCCAGAAAAGTTTCCCGCCTCGAGTCTCACCCGCATTATTCGAATGAGTAGACACGATTCCCACCACGACGATGTCTCGTTCTCTGTTCCCTGCCGGCATCGCCTGCGATTTACGCATGATGTCCTGGCTGGTGACCAGCAGGTTCTCCTCGATCTGCTGGAACCATCCGGAGATGCATTGCCGCGAGTCCAGTTCTGGGTTGATGAATTCGTCGCCCGGGCGCAGCCGCAACTGACGGCCCGGATTCGTGCCTTTGCTCAAAATCATGGCAATCGTTTCCAGATGACCGGGAACATCCAGATCTGCCCCGGTGGCGAAACCATCAAAAATGATATTCATCTCATCGAGCGGCTGCTCAAATGCATGAATGCCGCGAATCTCGACCGCCGGAGCTACGTCGTCGTCATCGGCGGGGGAGCGGTGCTGGACGCCATTGGCTTTGCCGCTGCGATTGCCCATCGTGGAATTCGTCTGATTCGTCTGCCGACAACCACGCTTGCTCAGGGGGATTCCGGTGTGGGGGTCAAAAATAGCGTCAACCTGTTCGACAAGAAGAACTGGGTCGGCACGTTCGCGGTCCCCTGGGGAGTGATTAACGACGAACAATTGCTGGAAAGCCTGCCGGACCGCGACTTCCGATGTGGATTTTCAGAAGCCGTCAAGGTTTCGCTGCTCAAAGACGCGGCTGAGTTTCAGCGAATTGAAGGCTGGGCGCCCCGGATCCGGGCTCGGGAGTGGGATGTGGTCCGGCCTGTCCTGCGCCGTTCCGCGCGGCTTCATCTGCAACATATCACCCAGGGGGGCGATCCGTTTGAAGCCCTCGAAGCCCGTCCGCTGGACTTCGGACACTGGTCCGCACATAAACTTGAACCGATGTCGCGGTTCGAATTGCGGCATGGAGAAGCGGTCGCCATTGGTGTCGCCATTGATACCGTGTATTCCTCTCTAAGACACGGGTTTCCCCCGGCGGATGCGCAGCGCGTTCTGAACTGTCTTCGGAATCTGGAAATGCCCTTATGGCATCCGTTATTGAGGGAAACGAATGCACTTTTAGACGGCCTGGAAGAATTCCGGCAACATCTCGGTGGTCGCCTGACAGTGACGATGCTGCGAAACATCGCGGACCCGATCGATGTCCATGAAATCGATCGGAAACAGATGCTGGACGCCATTCAGCACGTGGCGGAATTTGGCCGCACCGTTCGAAAACCAGCCTCCGAACGTTCGTTCGAGAACTGATCTTCAGGCAGACTGTTCCGCTTTCCGGATCTCTTCCAGCATCCGGTGGATCAGTCGTTGTTCCGCGGGATCGGGGCTGCGCTGAGCGATGGTTTGCTGCAAAACCTGCCGGGCCTCTTCAAACCGTCCCAGGTCCTTCAATGTCAGAGCCCATTGAATCTGAACAATGGGGATCTCCGGAGCCTGCTCCCGGGCATAACTCCACAGAGAAACGGGATCTTTCCAGATCGGAAGATAAGTCAGCGTTCCCCAGCTGGCGGCACCAATCAGAACGGTACTGGCGATAACGGCCAGGGCTGATTGAGACTGTTTCAAGACCGGGAACCGGGAAAAAACGTTTCGGGCCAAACCCTGAATGGCGCCCATCGCCACCGCGAAGAATGGCACACAGGGAAGATACAGATAACGATCGTTCATCAGCGTCGTCAGTGGAAACAGGTTCAGAACCGGCAGGAACAGGAGGATCCAGGCGATCCCGGCGAATGTCGCCAACGGGCGTGAATGCCGCAACTTCCACAAAACGCAGGCCACCAGAATCCAACCTGCCACGGCCAGAAGAATCAGCAATACGATTCCATCCACGGGCGGGTTATACAGCACACACAAATCCCGCGGGCAAAGAAGCATTCCGACATAGCGCCACAAGAGAGTGCAATCAATGGCCAGGAGTCTCCATTTGCTCATGCCGATATGTCCTCGCAGTCCACCAATGATTGTCACCTGGGCATTCATCGTGATCAGAATCAGCATGACGCAAAAGAACGTCGGAATGATCTGTCGGGCGATGCTGTCCGGAAGACGTTTTTTGGCAATCAGCAGATCATAGGCCACCACCAGCGGAGGAAGCGTGACCACGGCGGCCTTGCTCAACAGAGCAAGCAGCAACCAGAAAATTCCCCAGCCTTCATCGCGATGGGTCCGGTCCGGTCGAAACCAGCAAAGGCAACTGGCCAGCATCCACGTTGAGCAGAGCAATGTTTTTCGAGAGGAAATCCAGGCGACCGACTCCACTTGCACGGGATGGACGACAAACAACACTGCCACCATCCAGGCCATCCATTCATTGCGGGTCAACTGGCGAAGCAATTGCAGCACGAGAAGGCCATTGATCAGATGGATCACAAGATTGGTTGCGTGATATCCACCCGCCCAGAATTGCCAGAGCGTATGTTCCACCAGAAAAGTCCCGATCGTGGCTGGCGCGAAATTCCGCGCCACCGGTTCCGTAAGAATCCGGTACAGATTCCAAGGATGCCAACTGGTGATCAGATCATTCCACAGGATGTACCAGCCATCGTCCCAGTTCAAAAACTGGTAGCTGACCACCGGGGCATAGACAATCAGGGTGATGAAGGCCAGACCGCACACCTGCCAGCGCACGCTTTGAAACCACAATGACAATGCAGCCAGCCGTTCTCGCCAGAGAGAAGATTCCGTACGGACAACAGGGGAGATGGCATCAACAGGCACGGGGAAGGACCACTTCGTTCAATGTGATGGACGGAGAACAGGAAAAAGGGAATCCGGGAAAGCATCCACGCCTCTTCCGAAAACTTAGATCATGCAGGCATGTTGTCAAAAAGCATCATCGGTTTTCCGTCCCGGAACCCCGGTCATGGTCTGAAGATTCCAACGGTGCGGATTGCGCGGGCGGCAGCTGATGGAAAGATTTCCCCGCGAGACATGGAGAGGCATTCATTCCGCGATCGGGTCTTCTGCCGAAGCTGGCAGTTCCGTTCGAGACTGAATGGGAAGGATGACGCGAAACCGGCTTCCTTGTCCTGGAGTGCTGGCAACGTCAATTTTTCCATGAAAGACCGAAATCAGATGTTTCACAATGGCCAACCCGAGTCCCGTTCCCCCCACCGACTGCGAACGGGATTTGTCGACCCGATAAAACCGCTCAAAGATCCGCTCCAGATGCTCCGGCCCGATCCCGATGCCGTTGTCCGACACCTCGATGACAGCCTGATCCTCTTCCACAAACCACCGGACATCGACCTGTCCGCCAGCAGGCGTGTAATGCAGGGAATTGCTGATCAGATTATCAAAGATTGTCTGTAACCCGCTGGCGTCCGCAAGAATGGCGACTCCCCGCGGCCCCGGGTGGAGCTTTAATTCGATTTCTTTCGAACGGGCCACCGCAAGCCGAGCATCAACACAGGTTTCCAGGGTTTTTGACAGCCCGACCGCACGCAACTCAAATGCTTCCGACTGCGATTCAATCCGCGCCAGCCGGAGCATGTCCTGAATTAGTCCTTGTAAACGATCGGACTGTTCCAGGATCCGTTCGACGAACTGCCGGTTATGAGTTTCATCCGCAAGACCACCATCCAGCAACGTCTCCGCATAAACCTGGATGGACGTGAGCGGTGTTTTCAATTCGTGAGAAACATTCGAAACGAACTCCCGCCGCATTCGTTCCAGGCTGCGAAGCTCCGTAACTTCATGCAGGACGACCACCACTCCTGGTTGCGGCTTTAAGGAGAGTGGCACAGCCGTCACTTCCAGAACACTCTTGCTCCGGGAGAGTTGGATTTCTTTTCGAAATTCTCGACCAGAGTCATAAACCGATTCGATCGCTTCGTTCAGTTCCGGCGAACGGAGCACTTCCCAGACCGGACGACCTTCCACATTCCGCTCTTGAGAACGCAGCACCCGCCGGGCGGCCTCATTGAAATACAACACCCGCCGGTCCGCGTCGAGCACCAGCACCGCTTCGATCATCGTCCCGAGAATCGACTGGAACAGCGTCTTGTTCTGTTCGAGATGCCGATTTTCCTCCAGTTGCCGGGAAACCTGGCTGGCGACCTCTTCAATGACCCCATTCAATTCCCGGGCCAACTCCCCGAACGAATCTTCCGACCGCGAACTCTTCAGCATCTGACTTTGCCGCCCGGAATGCAGCGAGGCCCGCAAGTCTCGAATGACATGGAGAAAATATCCATGTTCCAATTCAACATAATGCTTCAACCAGTGTGCCATGCTCCACGTGGCAAGCCCATCCAGAACCAAAGCCAGTCCCGCCATGGACCAATGCAGAAACAATAATGGCGATGTCAGCAGCGCCGTTCCAAGAGCGATCGAAAACGCAATGAAAATTCGTTGAGTCAATGTCAGAATTTTCATTGTGGAACAAGGACGTCAAGACAACAGAACTGATGCAACGGAGTCGACTTAACGGAAACATATTTGAACGGAACGACGATTGTCGATTCCGCTGGCCCATTTCCACATGGAACGGATGAGTTGAGAACTTCTGCCGCTCCTGTCATGCTGACGTTGTTGAAACGTCTCTTCTGATTTTTCCACGAGAACGCATCCGGAATGTCTGATCTCCCCCTCCAGGATCCGACCGCCCTGGCAAAATCCAGCCAGTTGGACGTGATCGCCCGGTCGATTGTGGAAGGATACATGATGGGCCAGCACAAAAGCCCTTTCAAAGGAACCAGCGTCGAATTTGTGGAGCACCGTCAATATTACCCGGGAGATGAAATTCGCCATATCGACTGGCGGGCTCTGGGAAAAACCGGAAAATATTACGTCAAGGAATTTGAAGAAGAAACAAACATGCGGGTTTACCTGTTGCTGGATTCCTCCGGCAGCATGGCCTATGCCGCCAGGACACTCTCCAAGTTCGCCTATGCCCGCATTGTGGCCGCCTCGCTCGGATATCTGCTCCATCACCAGCGGGATGCGGTCGGATTGATCTCCTTCGATACCCAGATTCGCCAGCGCATCGAGCCGTCAACAAACCCCAAAAATTTTCAGTTCCTGACTTCCACACTCATGGAATGTCAGCCCGGAGGAGAAACGGCCCTTTCCTCCGTACTGTCCGGACTGGTTCCAACGCTGAAGCGGCGTTCAATGATCGTGCTGATCAGCGATTTTTTCGATGATCCCCGCCCGCTGGAGCAGGCTTTGCAGATGTTCCGTCGCCACCGGCACGAAGTCATCCTGATTCAGGTCCTGGCTCCGGAAGAACTCGAATTTCCCTTTGACAAGCCGACACAGTTCCGCAGCCTGGAACGAACCGCCCACCGCCTACTAGTCGATCCTCACCGATTACGACAGGTCTATCTGAAACAGTTCCGGGAATTTCAGGATCAGCTGAAAAATGCAGCACTCGGATGCGGCGACGATCTGCTCTCGCTGCAAACTGTGGAGCCGTTCGAGAAAGCCGTTGGCAGCTATTTAACCTGGCGTACACAACGGGGAAAAACCCGGCATATCTCCCGATAAGCCGGAACACATTGCTCCGCTGAGGCTCGCGCAGCACGGATTTGAGTGAAATCCAATTCCCTCATGGGGAATGCAGACAATGTGGGATCAATCCGCCCTGCATCATCATTTCTGATGCAACCCACTTCAAGAAAGCCCCCCCACTCCACAAATTACCCGGCCGGGATTCGAACCTGGACGAACAGAATCAAAATCTGTTGTGCTACCGTTACACTACCGGGTAAAGCTGGGGGCCACATTAATTGTTTGAGCTGAAATTGCAAGATCAGCCTTGCACGACTCTCAATTTTTCACGGGCTCCCTAAATCAGCAAACTGGAATCCATCCACACCGAGGACCGTCCCCACGCAGACCAGCATCTGAATGAGAAAGAAGGCCGGCAACCATCGGCGGAAATGATCTGTTTCGATAATATAATGAATTGTCGGCATTGCCAGCCAGACAGCATAGGGCATCAGGAATACCCATAGCCGGGCGGCCTCACCCATATTCTTTCCACTGATCCACAACAGCCCCCAGACCCCCACAGCCACAAGGAGGTTTGCGTGGTGGAAAATCCGCTGCCGAAATGGTTGCCCTGAAGCAGAAAGCGTTTTGCTTCCCGTGCAGATCATGACCAGCCCACAGGCAGACAGTCCTGCCAGCGGGAGACCAAGTGAAAACCCCAGTTCCACTGGATTTTCCAGTAGCCAGGCCACATAGTGTCGCGTAGCGTGCTGATAAAACGCAGCGTGGTTTCGCAAATTCTGGATCCAGACTTCAATCAGGTTGATCCCGCCGATCCCATCGGCCAGGACGATCCAGAATCCAAACATCCCGGCTGTTCCCAGTTCCACTCGCAATGATTTCCAGGAAAAGTTTTTTCTGCCGGAAGCAGCCCCATGCTTCACAAGGGCTTGCAGAAACAGAATCACAGCGATCGGAACGAAGGCCAATGTCAAACAGATGGACAGAAACAAAAGCGTTCCTGCCAGCAGGCCATCTCTCAGCCGTCCCCGTTCCATTCCCCTGATCCAGGTCCATTGCAGCCACATGGCCAGACAGGGGAACAGAACATCGGATTTTGGGAAAAAAATGGCCCCCGCAGGAACCAGTAACCAGAAAGCGGCGCCCCACCAGGCGGCTGGTGGCGAGACCGTCCGCTGGGCGAGCAGAAACAGGGGGAGACAAGTTCCGGCAGCCAGCACCACAATCAGGACTGCTGCCAGCCATAAAGCAGCCTGATCGGCGGTTCGTAATGGTTTTGGATCGAATGCGGTGAGAGGGGCGATGGTCTCAAAACTTTCCCGGACCGACGGGGGACAGGTCGCCAGAACGACTTTTTGCAATGCTGGAGAGGATTCGCACAGCGAGAGAATTCCGACCAGTGCTGTTGTCAGTCCGGGAGGATGAGTCCCGAGGTGCAGATAATTTTCCGGTTGGGAATTGTCCGCGATCCGTTCCCGGTACCCCTTCAGAAAGGGACGCAGCGGTCGGGCTTCGGTCCGGGCCTGGGTAAAATATCCGGAAGAGCGTGTATAAAACAAGACGAATGGAACCCGGCTCAGTCCGCCAATTCCCGGGACCGAAGCAATGGTGGAGAGAATCCACGCCACTCCTCCCATCCAGAGAATAATCAGCCAGACCGCCAGTTTTCGAGGCGATGCCGTGGGGCAAATTGCTGCTCCCCAGAAAACAATTCCACAGAGTGCTGTTCCCGCCAGCAGAACCGGACCAATGTTCCACAAATCTCCCCGCCCCAGTCCGCTACGAGCCCAGGTCCATTCATCGGGAATTCCCAATGGAAGCCGCGTTCCCCACAGGATCCCTAGTTGAACCGCAGCGGGAACCAGTCCCAGCAAGAAAAACAAGAGAATCCCGCGCACAGTGAACGAAAAGGGCGTTGTTGAAGACCGGTTCATTCAAAAAGTTGGGGCTTCTGTCGCTGGGCAATCCGTTTGCGGGGAGGTTTCTGCTTCCGGGACTGTTGTTGGCTTTGCGCTGCCGCTGTGCTTTTGACGCTCATCGTGGGTTCGGCGGCCCCGCTAAGTGGATCGCCGGGGGTAATTTGATCCAGTCGCGCGGTTCCTGCCCGAATGTACTCTTCCGACAGATCAAACCCAATGAATTGGCGGTGCAGTTTTTTGGCGACCGCCAGCGTCGTTGCGCTTCCGGAGAATGGATCCAGAACGATCTCCCCCTTGTGTGAGCAAGTGCGAATAATCCGGCCGAGCAGTTGTTCAGGCATTTGACAGCCATGAAACCCAGCCCGCTCTTTGAACGTTCCCGCCACCCGGGGAAAGTACCAGGTATCTTCTTCAGCAGTGAAATTCTGGGCAATGTCTTGGGGACGCAGGATCCAGGTATCATCCGGCAAGCGTCCCTTCGGATTGGCCCGGCTGTCGTTGTAAACGAGTTGCCGCGCGGAGGGAATCCGGTTTTCCAGGGCCTCGCTGCGAAAGGTGAACTTGTTTTTGTCCTTCACGAAATAGAACAGATGGGCATGTGAGCGGGTGAACTTGTTTTTGCAGTTCACGCCGAAAGTGTAGTACCAGATGACCCAGCTGCGCGTGGTCAACCCGATTTCCTGGCTGAGCAGTTTCAACTCTGCTGCGTATTCATCCCCGATTGCCAGCCAGAATGTTCCATCCGGTTTCAACACACGATGTACCGCGGAAATCCATTCACGGCACCAGTTGAGATAGTCGGCATGTTCCTGGACATCGTCATAAACATCGTATTCATAACCGATGTTGAAAGGAGGGTCCGCGAACGCCAGGTCAACACTCCCTGCTTCCAGCGAGTTCATCCCCTGAATGCAATCCTGATGATAAATTGAATTCCAGCTGGGTACCGACACCGAGTTCTCCAGAAAAGAATGAACCGATCATAAACGCTGCCGGACAACTCCGAAAGTGACCGGAATGGGGCATTCACCCGGCAAAGTGGCTGATCTCCTTAATTCGCACAATTGTTGTCACAATAGGGACAAATCAAGGATTCAAACAGGACCAGGGTCATGAAGGCATACCGTCCTTATCTGGACTGGATTCAATCGCAGCAGGAAACCATGTGCCAGCATTTGCGAGGCTGGGCGGGAATGAATACGGGATCGTTCAATCCGGCCGGGCTGGCGGCGCTCTCGGAATTGATTGCAGAGGAGTTCAGCCAGTTTGCTGAAACAACCAGTCTGCGGGAAGCCGGAGCCTATCAGGTCATCAATGCGCACGGACAGCCCCACCTCATGCCACTGGGAAAGAACCTGCATGTGATCCAGAGGCCGGACGCTTCGCTGCGAGCCCTGCTGGCAATTCATATGGACACGGTATATGGCGTTGATTCCCCGTTTCAGTCCGTGGAACAACCGGATGCCCGGACATTGATCGGTCCGGGAGTCACGGATGCGAAAGGGGGAATTGTGATCATGCTCTTTGCCCTGCGGGCGCTGGAACACTATTTACAGGAGACCGGCCGAAAAGATTTTGGCTGGGAAGTGATTTTGAACAGTGACGAGGAAATCGGTTCTCCGGGATCGTTGTCGCTGTTTGAAGAAGCCGCTCAGCGGGTGCAGTTCGGGTTGTTGTTTGAACCGAGTCTTCCGGAAGGAAAACTGGTTTCATCCCGCAAGGGATCGGGAAATTTTTCCATCGTGGCCCATGGCCGCGCAGCCCATTCCGGACGTGATTTTCATCGTGGGCTCAATGCTGTTGTGGCGGCTGCCGCAGCCAGCATTCAGTTACACCGACTGACGGGGCAATGGGACGGAATGACGCTGAACGTGGCCCGCATCGATGGCGGCGGTCCCAGTAATGTCGTGCCACCGGTAGCGGTCATCCGCATCAACATTCGCTATACACAGGCCAACCAAGAAACGGAAATTCTCGCGGCGATTCGCGAGATTCTCGAACGTGAAACGCTCCGTTCCAGCGTTCGTTTTGAATTTCACGGTCGTTTTTCTTCTCCTCCGAAACATCTGGATGCGGCCACTGAACAGATGTTGCAGCAACTTCAGGAATGCGGTTCCCGGCTGGGTGTGCCGATTGACTGGGCTCCCAGCGGCGGAGCCTGCGACGGAAACCGGCTTGCAGCTTATGGAATTCCGAATGTGGACACGCTGGGGGCGCGCGGCGGACAGATTCACAGCCATGAAGAATTTGTCTGGCTGGAAAGCCTGGCGGAACGAGCCCGGTTGACGGCTCTGTTTCTGATGCAAATGGCGGATGCGTCTCTGCCTCCCCCTCTTCCCAGTTGTCCATCATGAGTACAATGGCAAGTAGAGCCAGCCAACATCACAAATGCGGCCTAATTGCCTTGAGTTGTTTCTCGAATGATCTGTGTGAAGGGGAAGGACAAGGGCGATGGGAAATCAACTTCTTCAGGCGGATTTGCTTCGGGCGGATCCCCGTATCGCACAGGCGAAAAAACTGCTTGCGGATGCATTGCAGGAACATCAAGCCCGATTGACAGGAATTCAGCCTCCCCGTCACGAGTTCAAGGCGAACTACGAGGATGAGATTCGCCTCTTCTCCGCCCATCGCGGGGGAGGGTTGTTCTTTCCTTATCTTGGCAGCGGCCTGGGCCGGGGCACGCTCGTGGAACTGGCCGACGGCAGTGTAAAATACGACATGATTTCCGGAATTGGGGTCCACGGATTCGGTCACAGCGATCCGGAACTGATGCTGGCTGGAATCGATGCTGCCCTGGGAGACACCGTCATGCAGGGGAATCTCCAGCAGAACCGGGAGTCCGCTGCTCTGGCCACCGACTTCATCACGCTGGCCACTTTGAACGGAGGCCGGTTGCGACACTGCTTTCTGACGACCAGCGGGGCGACCGCCAATGAAAATGCACTGAAACTGTTGTTTCAGAAACGACAACCCGCCAGTCGCCTGCTGGCGTTCTCCAATTGTTTTGCCGGGCGCACGCTGGCGACGTCGCAAATCACCGATCGTCCCGGAAACCGCAAAGGGCTGCCGACAGTCCTGCCGGTGGATTATGTTCCCTATTTCGATTTCCATCACCCCGAACAGAGTCTGGCAAAAACTCTTGTTCATCTGAGGGAATATGCCGCCCGTTACCCGGGAGCGCACGCGGGAATGGTTCTGGAACTGATCCAGGGGGAAGGGGGATATTATTGCGCACCGAAGGAATTTCTTCTCGGATTGTGCCAGGAATTGCGGACACTCGAAATTCCGATCTGGTTTGACGAGATCCAGACATTTGGACGCACGACCGCCCCGTTTGCCTTCCAACACTTTGGACTGGACGACTTCGCGGACGTTGTCACTGTTGGAAAACTGACGCAGGTCTGCGCGACGCTGTTCGCGGAGGAATTCGTTCCTGGACCAGGCCTGGTCAGCCAGACATTCACCGGATCGACGTCATCCATTTATGCCTCACGAAACATTCTGCATCGTTTGCGAATGGGAGATTTCTTTGGCGAACAGGGACGGCTGATGCGGATGCATTGCCGGTTCGCGGATCGTTTCGAACAGTTGCATCGCGAGCATCCGCGGCTGATTTCCGGTCCCTGGGGCCTGGGGGGAATGGTCGCGTTCACGGCGCTGGATGGAAGCCCCGCAGCCAGCAAGAGGTTCCTGTTGGAATTATTCGACGCGGGAGTCATCGCATTTTCCGCGGGCAGCAATCCCACCCGCATCCGCATGTTGCCCCCCTTCGGAGCCATCACGGATGAAGAAATTGAGACCGTGTGCGACATCATTGGCCGGACATTGATGCAATGTTCCTCAGCATGAAAAGGGGCTGTCATGTATGTTGTTCGACCGGTCCGTCTCCACGATCTGGACAGGCTGCTGGAACTGGCGGAACTGACATCCTTCGGACTGACCACGTTGCCGAAAGACCGCCCCTTGCTGGAAAAGCGGGTCAAAGCGTCATTACGGGCGTTCCGGAATCTTGATGGGGAAGAAGCGATTGGCGAGACATATCTGTTCGTGATCGAAGACTCCTCCTCCGGGCAGGTCATGGGAACCTGCGGAATCGTCTCCAAAACGGGGGGCTTCGAACCGTTTTACTCCTACAAAATTCAGACCAGCATCCACGACTCCCGGATGTTGAATATCCGCAAGGAAATTCCGGTGCTGCATCTGGCGGAAGACCACAATGGCCCCGGAGAAATCGGCAGCCTGTTTCTGCATCCCGATGCGCGGCGTCATGGCAACGGAAGATTGCTTTCACTCTCACGATTTCTCTTCATGGCTGAATATCCCCAGCTGTTCGATCCGAATATGATCGCGGAGATGCGGGGTGTTATTGATGAAAAAGGGCGAAGCCCGTTCTGGGATGCATTGGGCCGGCATTTTTTCGACCTGGAATTCCCCAAAGCCGACTATCTGAGCATCGTCAACAAGGAATTTATCGGGGACCTGATGCCCCGGTATCCCATTTATATTCCGTTGCTTCCCGCGGAAGCCCAGGCGGTGATTGGAGAAGTCCATGAGCTGACACGTCCGGCGCGGCGACTGCTCGAAGACGAAGGATTCGAATATCGCCAGCATGTCGACATCTTCGAAGCTGGACCGATGCTGCATTGTCCGCGCGATCGCATTCGCAGCGTCCGCGAAAGCCGGTCCGCCATTGTCACCGGTCTTCTGGATTCCATCCCGGATGGAGAGGAGATGCTGATCGCTTCCCGGGAGGAAGGATTCCGCGCGGTGCGCTCTCAGGTTCGGCAGAATCACGCTGGTATGGAGATCACCCAAGAAGCCGCCCTCATGCTCGGGGTCAAAGAGGGAACGCCCGTGCGAATTGTGGGGCTGGGGAAAAGAGCCGAAGGAACTGCGAAAAAAGCATAACGGGGAGAGCGAGATGTTGTTTCTCGATGGGAAGTGGATCGATGGCGCGGGAGAGAAATTCTCGTCGTGGAATCCCGCAACCGGCGAAGTCTTCTGGACCGGTCGGTCCGCCTCCGAACGAGAGGTGGAGGCAGCCATTCGAAGTGCTCATCGGGCCGGGCTGGACTGGGCACTCCAACCGCTCTCGGAACGGGCAGAGATTCTGCGAAAATTTCGAGATCTGCTCCAGCAGGAAAAAGAAAATCTCGCCCGGGTGATCACTCGCGAAGTCGGCAAGGTGCTCTGGGACAGCGCCACGGAAGTGCAGGCAATGATCGGAAAAATTGATCTGTCACTGAAGTTTTTCCAGCAACGCCGGACAAAACAGGAAATCGAGCTGTCCAGCGGAAAAGGAGTCACCCGTTACAAGCCGCATGGCGTTCTGGCGGTCTATGGACCATTCAACTTTCCCGGGCACATTGCGAACGGACAGATTGTTCCCGCGCTGGCGGCCGGGAATGCTGTCCTCTTCAAACCGAGTGAACTGAGTCCCGGAGTTGCGGAAGCCACCGTCCAGCTCTGGGAACGGGCCGGTCTTCCTCCGGGAGTGCTGAATCTGCTGCAAGGAGGGAAAGAGGTTGGAGCCGCACTGGCCCAGCATCCGGATGTGAACGGAATCTTGTTCACCGGAAGTCTGAAAACCGGTCTCGCCCTGCGGAAAGCTGTGGTCGAACAGCCGGAAAAAATTCTCGTGCTGGAACTGGGAGGAAACAATCCGCTGGTGATTCATCGTCCCGAACATGTTGACGCGGCTGTTTACTGGACGATTCAATCCGCGTTCGTCACTGGAGGCCAGCGATGCACATGCGCCCGCCGGTTGATTGTCACCGCTGGAAACGAAACATTTCTGGAGCGGCTGGAACAGGGAGTGCGGAATCTTCGGATCGATCATCCGGAACGATCGCCGCAACCGTTCTTTGGTCCGCTGATCAGTCCACGCGCCGTTGATCATGTTCTCTGGGAACAGCAGCGACTGGTCGATTCGGGCGCCCGCGTGATCGTGGAATCGAAACGGCTGGCCCATGGTCCGGCTTATGTCTCTCCCGGATTACTGGACGTGACCACGTGCCAGATCTTCAGCGATCAGGAAGTGTTCGGGCCTTTGCTGCAAATTCAGCATGTTCCCGATCTGGCAAGCGCCATCGATGCCGCCAACCAGACCCGTTATGGACTTGCTTCCGCTCTCTTGACTCAAGACCGCCGCGATTTCGAAATGTTTTACAAACAGACGAAGGCAGGCTTGATCAACTGGAATCGTCCGACGACCGGCGCCAGCGGGGAACTGCCGTTTGGCGGAACAGGCTGGAGCGGCAATCATCGTCCTGCCGGATCATTTGCCGTCGATTTCTGCAACATTCCCATCGCCAGCCTGGAAAGCAGTTCATTGCGGCTGCCAGCGGAACCGAGTCCGGGAGTCTCTCTGCCGTGAACACGCGCGAATACAACTTTGATGGCCTGGTGGGGCCAACCCATCATTTTGGAGGATTGGCCCTCGGGAACAAGGCTTCACAATCCAGCCGGGATTCGGTTTCTCATCCCCGTGCCGCTGCGCTGGAAGGACTGGAAAAAATGAAGCTTTTGGCGGACAGGGGGATTCCCCAGGCCGTCCTTCCCCCGCATCCCCGTCCGCACTGGAAGTTTTTGCAGCAACACGGATTCTTTGGAACTCCTGACGAAATCATTCGGGACGTGGCAGCGCAGCAACCGGAACTGCTCTCCGTGGCTTACAGTTCTTCAGCGATGTGGACCGCGAATGCCGCGACCATTTCTCCCGGAGCGGATACCGGCGACGGCCGTATTCACATCACTCCTGCGAACCTGATGACATTGCCGCACCGGGCCCTGGAAAGCGAACAGACCACGGCCATTCTGAAACGGATTTTCCATCAACATCGCTATTTTTCCGTTTACGATCCGCTGCCACACGACCGCATTCTGGCTGATGAAGGAGCTGCTAACCACATGCGTCTGAGTCCGGCCCATGGCATCCCGGGACTCGAAATTTTTGTTTATGGAAGAGATATTGAACACCCCGACGGCCCCGGTCCAAGCCGGTTTCCCGCCCGACAGACGAAACAGGCAGGCGAACGAATTGCTGCACTGCATGAACTGGCTCATGACCGACGGTTCTTCGTTCAGCAACTTCCGCACGCCATCGATATGGGTGTCTTTCATAATGATGTGATCGCGGTCAGTAATGAATTTGTGCTCCTTTGCCATGAGCGGGCCTTCATCAATCAGGCCGAAGCCTTTGCGGAATGGAAGCGGGCTTTCCCGGGAGATCTGCAAATCATCGAAATCAGCGAAGCGGAGTTGTCGCTGGAAGAGGCCATTAAGACTTATCTCTTCAACAGTCAGCTGATTTCCCTGCCGCAGTCTTCTTCAGACCCGACGTCAGCAATGTTGCTGCTGTGTCCCAAAGAGTGCGAAGAACATCTTCGGGCGCGACGGGTCATCGACCGAATCCTGGCTGGAAACAACCCGGTCTCCGAAGTGCATTATGTTTCGCTTCGGGAAAGCATGAAAAACGGCGGAGGGCCAGCTTGCCTCCGGTTGCGAATTGTGATGACCGACGCGGAACGGGACGCCATCTCCAGAAACATCCTTTTTACCGAAGCCCTGCATCAGCGGCTGGGAAACTGGATCACGCAGCATTATCGGGAAGAACTGAGGCTGGAAGATCTCGCCCATCCCAGCTTGCCAGGAGAAGTCCAGCAGGCTCTGGAAGAGCTGGCCGGAATCCTGGAAATTTGAAGAACGGATTATTCATCGGACTGTTCCCGGTGAAAATGGCTTCGCCGCTGCCGGCCCTGTTGCAGAAGATCCCGGATATCGGCATGGTTTCCGCTCTCCAGTGCGGAGAGAAAGGAGTCCAGGGTTTGAATCAGTTGTCGTGTGGACCGGGCCAGGGCAACAGCATTTTCCGTGAAGATGGCGGTCCAGAGATCGGGATCTCCCGCAGCGACCCGGGTGGTGTCGCGGTATCCGGTTCCGGCATATTCAAGCAGCGATTCCTCGATCATGGCAGCCACCGCGGAAGCCGCCAGGTGCGGCAGATGGCTCGTTAATGCCAGCACGCGATCGTGTTCCTCCACGGACATTGTGCTTACCCTCATGCCGATCGCTTTCCAGAAATCGGAAACGAGGGCAATATCCGCCGGGGCATTCTGGGGAAGAGGCGTCAGCAGACAGAGCCGGTCCGCACACAGGTCGGCATCCGCATGTTCGAATCCCTGGAGATGTGAACCCGCGATCGGATGGGCGGGGATGTAGCGATGCGGATCGGGAGCGGAAGCAATGACCTGATCAACAACAGGGCCTTTCACGCTGCCCACGTCGGTCACGAGTGTGGACGGAGAAGACAAGGTCAGCATCTCGCGCAGATCGCTTCCCAGGCGGTCTACCGGAGTACAAACCACGATCAGCCGGCACGAACCGAGATCCTCGGCCCGGGGCGCGATATCGTCGATCAGACCGCGCGACCGGGCCTGTTCCAGCCGCTGCCGGTTGCGGCCATATCCGATCACCCGCTGGGCAAGACCACGTTTGCGGGCCGCAGCAGCAATTGATCCGCCAATCAGGCCGACTCCGACGATGCCGAGGGTTTCCAGTTGAAATTCCGTTGGAGACATCTCCCGATTGTAATCACGGACCCGACCCGGGAAAATCATTCTCCGCCTGTCTTTGCCGCCGCGGTGATTTTCCCGACCAGCGTTTATAAGCAGTGCTGAATGCCGACACAGACCGATATCCCGCCATCCGCGCAATTTCCTTGAGCGGCATCCCTCTTCCTTTCAGAAGGGATTCCGCCTGCTGCATCCGGATATTCAGCAGATACTCGTTGGGGGTCCGCTGCATCTGCTGCTTGAATTTCTGGGCAAACGACGAGCGGGAAATTCCGGCCACTTCCGCCAGCGTTTCCAATGTCCAGATGTTGCCGGGATGCTGCTGCATCGCCGCCACCGCCAGGGCAATATCCGGATCCGGATTTCCGAAAGACGTCACTGGTCCGGAGTCATGGGGGGGAGAGACTCGCAACGAACACTCGCGGGTAACTTCGGGGGAGGAGAACGGGTTCGAACAGGAATTCACACGGGCCGTTCTGGAGCGTTTCCCCTGCCACCGCCACGGGTTCACGGGCAACTGACCGTCAGTTTCTCAGCCAGTCCATGCAGAATTGAAGCTCCAGTTGTCTTTGTGAAACCCCGCAGTTTCCCCCCGGGTAGCGAAGTTTCACCCGAATTCTGAAATTTTCTCCCAGGTCCCCCGACAAAACATTCGTCATAAATCGGGATTGGATTTTGAACCGTTGGTCTCTCCACCTAACTTGACGGGGACTTTCACGACTTCTCCTTTTCGAAGAACGGAAAGTTCCACGACATCTCCCGGCTTTTTACTCTCGATATAACCCAGAAACTCCGCTGCGGATGCCACCGGCTGCCCATTGACGGCAATAATCACGTCGGCGGCGCTGCGGTCCTCGATCATTCTCAATCCGAGGCGGGCGACGGCGGGCCCTTTAATTCCAGCGGCTTCGGCAGGACCTCCAGGAGCCAGCCGTGCCACCCGGAGTCCCTTGTCGGTGATGGTCACATGGGTAATGCCGACATCTCCACGAATCACCTTTCCGCGCTCGATCAGTTCCGGAACGACCCGGCGGATCAAGTTCACCGGAATGGCAAATCCGATACCGGCACTTTGTTCCACCCGGCTGGCAATGGCGGTGTTCATTCCGATCAATTGGCCATGCGTATTAATCAGCGGACCGCCCGAATTTCCCGGGTTGATTGAAGCATCGATCTGAATGATTGATTTGATCACCCAGTTTCGTTGCACTTCGAGTGTCCGATTCAGGCTGGAAATAATTCCCTGTCCCATGGTCCGTTCCAGTCCAAACGGATTTCCCAGGGCAAAGACCCGCATTCCGACCCGCAGATGGTCTGAATTTCCAAGTGGGATGGGAAACAACTGGTCTTCGGGAGCATCCACCTTGATGATGGCAATGTCATTGACCGGGTCCGCCCCCACCAGTTTGGCGGGCAGAGTCTCTTCATTATACAGGGTGACATTCACCTGCCGGGCCCGTTCGATCACGTGGAAATTTGTCAGAATATGTCCTGCTTTGTCCAGAATCGCTCCCGATCCACTTCCTTCTTCCGGAATGGAAATCATAAAAAACCGGTCGGTCTGAACTCCCATCGTGGAGATGTTCACGACGCTGCGGTTGCATTGTTCATAAACGGCGACATTCACCGATTCATCCGGTGTCAGTCCCTGGGAATTAAAAGGAGATTCCTGGTTCAGAAATGACAACGGGGGAAGACTGCCGGCATCTGGGGCGGGAAACGGAGGGACAACAATCGGCGGACTTTGAGCGACCGCCTCCCCGGTATGAGAAAGCCGGACATCCATCAACCACAGCGAGAAACCGCTTCCCAGCAGACCCGCTACCAGACACATTGCGAATTGACGCACGAAAACACTCCTTCTTGACTTCCAATTCGCTCCTCGAGGCCGTCCCGGGTTTCCTTTCCGGGATCATCTCATTTTGCAGGACGTTACGATATACTCCTCCGGCTCTCTTCAACAACGGATCATGATCTTCCTCCAGCCCCGATGAAGTGAACGGGGGCGAAGGCGAATTGATTCCGTATCGTCCGCGTATTGCCTCGCGAGAACCAGCCATTCCGCTAACGGAACGCGCGACGCGGGCATCGACGAGAGCAACTGATCCGCTCCAGTGTCCAAAGTTTTTTCAGTTCACTCAAGAGGGAATTCGACAATGTCCCGGACCCTTCCTCATTCCGTACAGGATTCGAGACAAACTTCTTCGGATCTCAGCGACACGGACTGGTTGAAATCATTGTGCTTTCGAAGTCAGGCTCACGAAACCCTGCGAATGGCCGCAACTCAAGGCCAGCCTGTCGAGTTCGCTCAGGCCCTTCATTCCGCTTTGGAGCACGAATGCCGCATTGGCAAACGCGAACGCATTCGATTACGCGGAGCGCTCCTCACGCTCTGGACTCATGGAGTTCCCCAAGGGAATGCCACTCTTAAAGAAAATTCACTGGCCCATTGCCTGTTCAACGACGATCTGAATCGGGACGAACTGTCCGGGCGGCTGGAAACAATCATGGCCGGCGCCGGGGAAGACAAAACCGATTCCCGGATGCTGGTGGCTGCTTACTGGCTCTTGCGGTTGCGGGGAAAAGATCTGGAACCGCAAACCCTGTTTGCCTTTTTACGCTGGACCCGCACGCGCACTGCGAACGGGATCGTCCAGACCTGCCAGGCCCGTCCCGAAGGCAGTTCTCCGGAACAGGGATGTGCAGCTTTCGATCTTCTGGAATTGCAGACCCTGTTGCATCTCTCCCTGCCCGGATTGAAGGGAGAAAAGAAAGAAAAACGACAACTCGCCCGTGCCTGGCAACAGGCACTGGATGCCGTGACCGATAGCGATGGAACGCCGCATTCCCGTTGGCTGGATGAAATTTTCCACCGCTTTTGCCAACTCGCCGCGGTCACGCTCTATGCCGACTCCCTGAATGTCCCCCTATGGAACAAAAAAGATCGCAAACGTCTGCAAGGACTGCTTGCCCGGACAGCCCTGATGATCGCTCCCCGGCACGTTGCCTTTGCAAAAATTTCCCCAGCGGCTGCCTGCGGAGCACTGCTTGCCATTGCCGAAATCCTGCATCTGGAAGCCCTGCCCGGCCTGCGTTCCCTGCTGGTTCGCTGGGAGGAAGAAGCCATCCAACCCCGTCTTTCCGTTTCGCCTCATCCCAGGCCTCACAAACTCCCGAAAGCCAATATCCAGTCCGACTGGGGGGACTGGGCCAGCTTGCGCTCCTGCTGGACCGGACCTGTCGATCAATGTCTGATCCGTTATCACGGCCCCAGCCCCCAGTTGGAAGTCGTGGTTGCCGACCTCTCCCTGTTCGCCGGAAACTGGGAACATGCTCTGAAGATCGACGGAGAACCCTATGCTGTCGCTGGCGAGTGGACCTGCTGTTGCTGGTATACCGATCGACAGGTCGCTTTTCTGGAATTACAACTGAACCGGGATGACCCGGTCCAGGTGGTCCGTCAGGCATTATTGCTCCGGGAAGAATCCGTCCTGATGCTTTCCGATTCCATCCGGACGCCCGTTCCCGCGTCGATGGAATTCAGCCGAAGCCTGCCGCTGACAGAAACCTGGGCTCTGGAAGAAGATACCCTCTCCCGCGAACTCGCATTGTGTCAGGGATCAGCGCGAGTCCGTCTGTTCCCCTGGAGCAGCCCCCAGATGCGGCTGGAGCGCAGCGAGGAAACGCTGTCCATTACTCCGCAACAATTGCATTTGAAAACGCGAACCCATGGCCGGGGGCTGTATTCAGCCACGTTGTTTGACTGGTCCGAAAAACGGCGGGAAGAACCCGTGGACTGGCAACGGGTCACCGTGGCGGAAGACGGGCAGATCATGCCGCCGGAAACCGCGGTTGGCCATCGGCTCCGTCTCGGCAAAAAACAATGGGTGCTCTATCACAGCCACCAGCCTCCCGTATTTCCCCGCTCCGTGTTGGGAATTCATACTCTCAGCGAAACGGTATTTGCCCGTCTCACTCCGCGCGGTGAAGTGGAAATGCTTGTTGAAGTGGAGCTGTAACGGGAGGGAAACAGAGGGCATGACACAAAAATACAGTGATGTAGGCCAGATCGGTTGTCGGGTGTGGTCGAGGCCCGGAAGGAGAACGCTGCTGCAAGTCAGACATTCTGCCGGAAGGCGGTTTCATCTGGAAATTCACCGGGCCGCTGACCCACCTTCAGAGGACGCTTCACTTCCGGGCTGATCCATCTTCAGGGGGGCGATCCACTTCCGGTGGGTCTGCGGTCGGGATCCTCATCTGAGGGGGCAATTCCCTGACAAACGACGCCGGCTTCTCAATTCGCCGACCTTGACCACACTCTACGATCTTCCACACCTCAAACCAAACACACTCACAGACGCACCAGAGTCCGCTGTGCGGACCACCACTTTGGGCGACATTCACACTTTTTCAAAGGCAAAGGCCAATCAAACGAAATTTTTTGAGTCATGCTTTGAGCTGTTTGTGCAATGCCAGGGCAGAGAGTGGCCAGGGGAATTTCCCGTGCTTCGGCAACCGTTGCCGGACAGGAACGACGGGATTGCTCTGGAAGCAAATCTGAATTGACGCTGAAGCCGACTCCCTTTACCGTCCCGGCGGAATGTGAATTGAACTTGCGGCCCATTCAAAAACCGGTCGCTGATTCACAATCCTGCGATTTCACATTGCTCCCGGAACAGGGCGTCTCAACAATCACGATGGAATCCGCCAACAGCCGATCATTCTGGCTTTCGGGACTGGCTTGCCTGTTGAGCATGCTGGCTGTGAGTGGCTGCACGCTGATGCTTCCGGGATCGGAACAACTCACGGTCAACAAGAATCCGCTCCCGCCCATTGTGGCCTCGCGAGACACAATTGACCTGGAAGTTTATTTCATCGACCGGCGGATTGGAGACCCCTTGATCGGGGAAAGCCTGTGGTCCTGTCTCTCTTCCTTAACGGCAGTGGCTGCGGAAAACCAAACGCATCTTTCCGAAGATGGCTTTCGATTCGGAATGGCCTCTTCGCGTCCTCCGCGATCCTTGCAGTCATTGCTCCGGCTCTCGGACGAACAGGATCCAATGCGGCGGGTCGTGCCGCATCGTTATACCGTTCCATCCGGTCAGGAAACACTGTTGATGATTTCCCAGGTTCCCAACGGAACGCCACTGATCCGCAAAACAGCGGAAGGGGTCAAGACGACGGAACTGAATCAGGCCCAGTGCCTGTTGCGAGTTTCGGCTGAGCGCATGGACGGCAACTGGGCCCGGCTCTCGATTACGCCCGAAATCCGGCATGGAGCATCGGCCCTGCGACCGGTGGCCACGGACCAGAACTGGCAATACCATGAAGGCCAGCAGGTCATTCCGTTCTATCAACACCGCCTGACCGCGGAACTCAATACCGGCGAAGTGGTCGTGCTGGGGCTGGATGCGGCACAACCCGATGGGCTCGCTTCGTTTTTCTTCCGCAGCGACATCTCTTCCGGAATCGAACGCCTGATTCTGGTTCGCGTTGGCGAAATGCACAAAGTGGCCCCGGTTCGGGTGGAATCCCACTGACATTGAACATCGATCTGCTTCGAGACGTCGATGGCTGCCGCTTTGACTTGTGCAACGGACTCTGATGTAATTGCAGGAGGATTTGTTTTCAGAAGAGGATCTGCATGTCGCGACATTGGAGGTTTGCACCCCATGACAGGGTGGTCGTCGCCCGTTTGGCCCGGGAAATGTCCTGCTCCCCGCTCCTGGCGCAGGTTCTGGCTGCCCGGGGAATTGAAGATGGCATTCAGGGTGAACAATTTGTTTCTGCCCGTATGACGGATCTGCACGCTCCGGATCTGCTTCCGGGGGTCATCGAAGCGGCTGACCGAATCATCTCCGCCATGAAAGCGGATCGCCGGATCACCATTTATGGCGACTATGATGTGGACGGCGTCACCGCGACCAGCATCCTCTGGCATTGCCTGAAACTCGCGGGAGCAAAAGTCGACTATTACATTCCCAGCCGCATGGAAGAAGGCTACGGACTCAATCTGGACGCGATTCGGAATCTGCATCAGGAAGACCCGCAACGATTGGTCGTGACGGTGGACTGCGGGATTTGCAGTCTTGCGGAAGCAGCCCTGGCCCGCGAACTCGGGCTGGAACTGATTATTACCGATCATCATACCATGGCGGACAGCCTGCCGGATGCCGCTGCCAATGTGCATCCGCGACTGCCCGGCGGGAATTACCCGTTTCCCGATTTGTGCGGTGCCGGGGTCGCCTTCAAACTCGCCTGGGCAATTTGTCAGCGACTGGGAGATGGGACAAAATCGTCTCCCCGAATGAAAGCTTACCTGATCTCAGCGGTGGGACTGGCTGCCATGGGAACCGTGGCCGACGTTGTCCCACTCGTGGGAGAAAACCGGATTCTTGTCCGTTTTGGTCTCAAGTCACTCGCGGAAAGCACTCTCCCGGGAATTGAATTCCTGATGAAAATCGCCGGAATTGAAAAGCAGCGGGCACTCGTGGCGGAAGACATCGGATTCGCCCTGGCTCCCCGGATTAATGCCGCGGGACGGCTGGGACAGGCTCGCCTGGCTGTGGAGCTGTTGACTACGGAAAATCGAAGCCGGGCCGCTCAACTGGCGGATTATGTCGATCAACTCAATAAAAACCGGCAGACTGTCGAACGCAAGATGTACAAGCTGGCCAAAGAGTTGATTGAACAGAATCCCGATTGGCAGAATCATCCTTCGCTGGTCATTGCCCATGAAGAATTCCATCCGGGAGTGATGGGAATTGTCGCCAGCCGGGTGGCGGAGAAATTTCAAAAGCCCGCCATCATTATTGCCCTGAATTCCGAGTCGCGGACCGGCCAGGGATCCGGACGCTCCTTCTTGAATTTTAACCTGCATTCAGGCCTGAATGCCTGCCAGCACCTGCTGGAAGGATTTGGCGGGCACCGGGCGGCTGCGGGGCTGCGGATTCGTGCCGACCAGATTGATGCCTTCCGTCTGGCATTCGCCGACGTCGCCGGAGCCCCCCAGGCTGAAGGAGAAGCCGCATTACCGGAGTTGCCAATTGATGCTGAAGTCGCGCTGCATGACTTAACAACGCGCGCTGTTCATGAACTCGAACGTCTGGGGCCGTTTGGATCGCAACATCGTCGCCCGATCTTCTGCATCAGCCGGATTCAACTCGCCGAGCCCCCCGCAACAATGGGAGGAGGGGGACGGCATCTTTCCCTGAAAGTCCGCAGCGGAGACAAAATCATTCGCTGTGTCGCGTTCGGAAAGGGAGAATGGGCCGACGACCTGGCACAGGTGAATGGGCCGCTGGATCTCTGTTTCTCAGCTGGAATCAATCACTTTCGTGGATTTGAATCGGTGGAGCTCCAGTTACATGACTGGCGTCCAGCGGAAGAAAGCATTCCCGATCAGTGTTCTCCACACATCGGGGCAGCTGTGTGAACCACGATGAACGAGTGATCCTTACCACGCTGTCCTGGAACAACGTCTGTAAGCTGGCTGGACACTGCCTGCCCCAGAAGATTCCTCAACCTGCCAATTCAGGTTGGAAGCTTCCTATGGAACCACTTGACTCGGCCATACACAGCAAGCGATTGACTCAGCGGGGCTGGCTTTCACATCGCTGAAATACAACCCATCCCCCTGCGAACCAACGCCTTCGATACGAGTCCTGCAGGAAGAAGAGATGACCTGTCCGAAACCTATTCGGCAGGAGCGGTTTCCGTAACCACTGTCGGAGCGGTTCGACGGGCTTTGACCCGATCGTTCTCGCCGACAAAGGCAATCATGGCCCGTTCGCCAGCATCACCCAGACGAGGTTTCGCCAAACGGACAATGCGCGTATAACCGCCATTCCGTTCCGCGAATCGGGGAGCCAGTTCACTGAAGAGGATGTCAACGGCTTCAATATCTCGCAGAGCAGCAAACGCGCGGCGGCGGGCTGCTATCGCGGGAGCCCTGGCAGCGACCCACTTCGCCCACTGGTCACCTTCCCGCCAGTTCTTCCACTCCGTGGAATTCTTTTCGGCGGATGTTTCAAACTTCCGGGCCTGCTCTTCGTGGGGAAGCGATTTCTTGGCAAGCGTAATCAATTTTTCAACGAACGGCCGCAGCTCTTTTGCCTTCACGATGGTGGTGACAATCCGCCCTGCGACTTTGGGAGCGCCTTCAGCGTCTTTGTCAAATCGAACTGTTTTGATCAGGCTGGCAGCCATATTGCGAAACATGGCTTTCCGGTGGCTGGCTTTTCGGCCGAGGATCCGGCCTTTCGTACGATGTCGCATGTTGATTCATCCAGTCAATCTGACAGGCGCGTCTCACGGAGCAGCCTGATTCTGTCTTCTGCTGAGTTCCTGTTCAGGCAACTGCTGTTGAAAGGCCGTTGCCCTGTTGCACACAAATGAGGAATAAGAGGAATAGAACAATTCCGGACGGAGCCGAAACAATCCTTTTCCAATCATCAGGTGCGGTTCTGTTTCTTGACACGTTCGGGAACCCGCATTCCGAGTCGCAGGCCGATTTCTCCCAGTCGTTCCCGCACTTCAAAGAGGGTTGTTTCTCCAAAATTGCGGACGGTGAGCAGTTGGTCTTCACTTCGTCCCACCAGGTCCCGCACGCTGGTGATTCCTTCGGACTCAAGGCAGTTCGTAGCCCGGACCGACAAATTGAGTTCGGCCAGACTCTGATTCAACTTGTCTTCGAGTTCCAGGTCGATCGGGGAATAACCAGTTGCTTCCAGCATCCCCTTGAGGCCAGCTTCCGGCGGCAGTTCCGGTCCTGGTTCCTGGTAATTGATGAACGGATTCAAGTGTTTCCGCAGAATCTTCGCGGCTTCCACAAGCGCCATTTCCGGACGAACGGTGCCGTCGGTCCAGATTTCCAGGGTGAGCTTGTCGTAGTTCGTCCGCTGTCCCACGCGGGTGTCTTCAACTTTGTACCGGACACGTGTGACTGGAGAAAAGGCCGCATCCAGGGGAATAATTCCCAGTTCCGGACTCTTTTCGTACGCTTCGGTGGCGGGAATATAACCCCGACCATTTTCCACGGTCAGTTCCATACTGAGCGGAACATCGTCAGTCATCGTGGCAATGATCAGATCTTTATTGATGACTTCCACCTGGTCATCAGTAATGACGTCGGCACCGGTCACAACTCCCCGCTCATGTTTTTCAATGCGGAGAATTTTGCTGGTGCTGCTGTGATTCTTGACGACCAGCGATTTCAAATTCAGACAAATATCAGTGATGTCTTCCACAACACCGGGGATCGTGGTGAATTCATGTTGCACCCCAGCGATTTTCACACGGGTGACGGCACTTCCCTCCAGACTGGAGAGAAGAATTCGCCGCAATGAGTTCGCAATGGTATGGCCAAACCCGCGCTCAAACGGCTCGGCAACAAATACACCGTAATTGGAAGTAAGAGTATCCTGATTCGGAGCCACCCGGCTGGGCAGCTCCAGATTTCGCCAACGAATTCGCATGACTCTGTTTCCTCGAAATCAAATAATTCCGGTCCCTGAATTTGGCTCGACGGTTCCGGGCGAGACCGAAACCCCTGTCCGCGAACCTCCTCACATAAACTCCAGCCACCGGAACCCCAGTCACCGCGGAGCCCCATGCTGAAAGTCCCTCTTGAGCCTGATGGAATCGTCAACCAATTCCACGGACCCGAACTCAATCTGCCTGAATCAATCAGCGCGACTTAACGCCATATCCCACCACGTGGGACCCCGCGATTTTCAAGTGAATCACACGCGCGATCCTCGCCAGAGCAACCCGCTCTAAACGCGGCGGCGCTTGCGGGGCCGACATCCGTTGTGCGGCAATGGTGTCACGTCTTCAATGGCCTTAATGGCAATGCCACCGACCTGGAGTCCGGTGATGGCACTTTCCCGCCCCGACCCCGGTCCTTTAACTCGAATTTCCAGCTCACGAATTCCGAATTTACGCGCACGGTCCGCACATGTTTCCGCTGCCCGCTGAGCAGCGAACGGCGTACTTTTCCGCGACCCTTTGAAGCCGACCGTGCCGGCACTCGCCCAACACAGAACGTCCCCATTCGTATCCGCAATCGACACCGTTGTATTATTGAATGTCGCCTTGATATGGGCCACACCGCGAGTCACGTTGCGACGAACCCGCTTCTTCGTTTTTACCTTTGCCACAAACTCACCTCTCTCGACCAGCCGGGAACGAACGCCATCCCGTCAGGCAGGGTTTTCATGCAAATCATGCGACCAAAATCACAAACCAACCACAACGCATCGTCCACAACTCACAGCAAATGCCAGATCACGCAACAATTGCAGCACTCACCACCAGATTGCTTTCCAAAAATGTCCTCGAAAATTCCAAGGAACCCATTTCCTGAATCAACCAGTTAAAAAGCGTATCGCAAACAAACCGATACACATCACCCGGAAAGCAGCCAGAACAACACCGCAAACAGACTACCTGTCCTTGACACCCTTCTTCCCAGCCACCGTCTTCTTGACCCCCTTGCGGGTCCGGGCATTAGACTGCGTGTTCTGACCACGCACCGGCAACCCCTTACGATGACGAACACCACGATAACACTGAATCGACTTGAGCCGATTAATGTTTTCCAGCGTCTGCCGGCGCAACTGGCCTTCCACGACATACTTGCTGTCGAGCAGTGAATTGAGCCGCTGAATATCATCTTCGCTGAGATCACGCGCTTTTCGCTGCAAATCCAAGCCAAGAGTTCGGCAGATTTCAATCGACCGCACCCGGCCAACCCCGAGCAGATAGGTCAAGGAAACAAACGTTGGTTTATCGTTGGGGATATCAACACCCAATACACGAGGCATGTTAAATTCCTATCCTTGACGCTGCTTGTGCCGGGGATTCGCAGCACAGATGACATAATTGCGTTGCTTGCGGCGAACCACCTTGCAATGCTCGCAAATGCGTTTGACGCTCGAGCGGACCTTCATAATTGCCTGCACTCCAGGAATTCAGACCGGAAACCTTCTGCAACATCATTCACTGGAATGACATTTCGCACTACTTTTTTTCAGATTGCATCCACTTTTTCAGATTGCATTCAGCTGCGATCCAGACCGAAACGCACCTCCTGCGCCCTGCTTTCAATGAAAATCCGCCAGGATCTTTCATGAAAACGGACCAAAATTGCCCTGAAAAAACCAAAACGCCATCCGGGCAGCAGAAGCAAACCCTCGTTCAGCCGGGAAATCGAAAGCGTGGCAGTATAAACAACTGGCCGCAACGGAGACAAGTTCCGCGAATTCGAAATTCTTCAACAAGTTTTTCGCCATTGGTTTGCCGCAAGATCACCGACGCAACTATTTTTCATATAATAGTTTATGAAACACAGCCAACTCCTGAGGCGGGCGCCCTCTTCGAAAAGAACATGGGCTCTCAAGAGGAAACCGGAATTCCGAGTCGGATTTTGGAGAACATTTCCGGGTTTTCCACAGGAGATCTTGGGGGATCAACGGTCGAAAAAATGTGGTCGGGACCGAAGTCGACCGGGGAAATCCTTTCGCGGAAGAGAAAACAGAATTTCCGGGCAGGATGCAATTGACCCGGAGTGAGTTCGCCGCAATGATCATTGATCTCCGTTCTTCATTCCTCAAGAACTCCTTCCGATGAGTCCACAGATATCTTCTGTTCCGGCAGAACTCGGTTTTCGAATGCCAGCGGAATGGGAACCGCAGGAAGGGGTCTGGCTCTCCTGGCCCCATCGCCTCGCGACCTGGCCGGGAAAATTTGATCCGATTCCCAGAATCTTCGCGGAACTGGCCCGGCATATCTCAGATTCCGAACTGGTCCGCATCAATATCCGCGATGTGGACATGGAAGCAGCGGTCCGCCCCCTGCTGGAAGAGTCCCAGGTCCGGATGGACCGGGTCCGCTTTCATTATCATCCCACGAATGATACCTGGGTCCGGGATCACGGACCAATTTATCTGATCCGGGAGCAAAACGGCACCAAGACCCGGGCCCTGATCAACTGGGGCTATAACGCCTGGGGAAACAAGTACCATCCCCATCATCTGGATGACGCTGTCCCTCAGCGAATCGGAGAAGAATCCGGAGAAACGATCTTCTCGGGCGGAATGGTCCTGGAAGGAGGCTCGATCGATGTCAATGGGGCCGGACTTTTGTTGACATCGGAATCCTGTCTGCTGAATCCCAATCGCAACCCCCACCTGTCGCGACCGGAAATTGAACAACGCCTGCGGGACATGCTGGGAGTGAGTAAAATTCTTTGGCTGGGAGAAGGGATTGCCGGAGATGACACCGATGGCCACGTCGACGACATGACCCGGTTTGTCGCCCCGCGAACGATTGTCACCGTTGTGGAAGAGGATCCGGCGGACATCAATTATCAGGCCCTCCAGGAAAATCTGAAACGTCTTCGGACCATGACCGATCTGGAAGGTCGGCCGCTGGAAATCGTGGAATTGCCCATGCCCGAAGCGGTGGAACACGCGGGACATCGTTTACCAGCCAGCTACGCCAATTTCCTGATTACGAACGGCAAGGTCCTCGTTCCTGTTTATCGGAGCCGACGGGATGAACCTGCTCTGGAGAAGTTGCGTTCGCTGTTTCCGGGCCGGGAAGTTGTCGGCATCGATTGCACCGATCTGGTCTGGGGGCTAGGCTCAATTCATTGCGTGACTCAGCAGCAACCCGCTGCCGAATCATGAAGCCCGATTGACCGGTCCCCATGAGGGATTGCGGTCTCTCCGCTGGAATGGCTTCATCAGATCGAAAAGCGGGATTCCTGACGGAAAATGGGAATTCCTGAAACTTGAAAGATCGTTTTCGGGTATGGTGAGCAGGATCACGGTGGTCAACGTTTGAAATTTCACTCGTAGCAACAGGATGGCTTGTGGAGTTGGCCCAACGCTGCCTGATGGGTGATGCCGGCGCACTTCGCGAATTTGTGGAGGTGTACCGTCCCGCTGTCTTTGCGCTCTGTTTTCGTATCCTGCAACATCACCAGGACGCGGAAGATACGACGCAGGAAAGCCTGGTGCGGGCGCTCCGTTATCTGAAGTCGTGGGATTCCAGCCAGCCGCTGACTCCCTGGGTGATGAAAATTGCCGCCAACCGTTGTCGGACGAATCTTGGTCGGCGCTCTCGGACCCCGCTTGCCAGTCAGATTGCCGAGGAGGTCGCCGAGACGAACGAGGATCGACACAGCCTGGGAGAAGAAATTCAGCGGGCGCTGGCGTTGCTGGTCGATCATCAACGGACTTGTTTTTCCCTGTTTTATGAGAATGAGTGCAGCGTCAGCGAAATTGCGAAGCTCATGCAGGTTCCCGAAGGAACCGTCAAAACGTGGCTGCATCGAGGGCGAAAGCAACTGGCTCAGCATTTGCGCGACCGCGGCATTGTGCCGCAACAGCGGACAGCGGGAGAACTGTCGTGAACTGCCGTGAATTTCAATCGCGGATGCAGGAAACGTTCCGGCTGCCGGAAGCAGCAGCAAGCGGATTGCAGCAGCATGGGGAACAGTGCGATCAGTCCGAATGCCGGGAGATCTGGACTGAGTTTATCCTGCTCGATGAGGCAATTCACCACTGGCGCCGGAATCATTCGTCCACTTCCTTCGAAAGACATGCAGTGCCTGGCGATGTCCGTCATCCGTGGTCTCGGAATCGTCACTCCCGGTTACGGGCGGGATTGGTATTGGGGATGGCCTGTTTCGCTGTGGCACTGCTCCAGCATCGTTCCTTCTTCCTGTCTCCGAAGAACCTCTCGCAACAGCCTGGGGCGGAGATGGAAATGGCGAACGGACCGAAAATTGCCGATCCATCATTCATTCATTCCGCGCGGATTCGATCGTTGGATCCGCAGACCGCCTTGCTGGTGGACTGGATTGCGGGAACCCCGTTACAAGTGAGCGGTTCCATGGCCTCCCTGTTACTGGGGCCTCACGAAACGTCCCCCGCGGCGTCCTCTGAAAGCGACGTCTCCTGGTGGAGGAATGGCTGGACAAAGCAACTGATTCCCACAGCGGAAGACATGGAATTGCTGCGGGGACTGCTTTGGGAACGCAATGATCAGCGGTCCGAATCAATCCCCGATCAATCAGCGGGGAAGTTGAGTTAAAGGAAGCGGCTCTCGGGCAATATGGTTCATGCCGGGAATGTATCAAGAACTCCAAGGCAATGTCCTGATGGGGACTATTTCGTATTCATTTCGGAAAGCAGGCTGGCCAATCCAGCTTCCACGACATTTTTCTGACTGACGCCGGGTGGAATCCCTGCTTCGGATTCATTCAGATGGGCGAAGACGATTTCCGCTTCCGCGACAAGTTCTTCGCCGCAATGGGCAACGACGGACGTCATGCCTCCTTCATCGCGGGATTCTGTCAGCATCGCGGTATAAATCAGCTGATCGCCGGGACGAGCGGGGCGATGCGAGATGAATTTGGGAATCTTCGCCAGAAAGACCAGATATTGGAACTGGTGGCTTTCACCGAGCAGAATGCCCCCGGTCTGCGCCATCCCCTCCATGATCAATGAGCAGGGCATGACTGGAAAGCCGGGAAAATGGTCGTGGAGATGTTCCTCCGCCAAGGACACATTTTTGACAGCTCGGGCGCGTTTGCCGCTTTCAAACTCAATGAATTTGTCGATCCAGAACCAGCGCATACCTGAGATTTCCGCGAAAAACCAGTCTTCCCTGCGGGCTGCCGAAAGAAGTATCCGCAGCCATGGTTGCGGACAGTCAACAAAATTGTCGTCGGACAGCCATGAGCCGCACATTTTTGTACGGCTCAACCTGGCCAACATCGATTTCCCAGCGGCAGCCAACTCGACTATTTAAGCTTGCTGGCGATGAATTTGCAGACCATGTCCACGGTGAACAGGTCCTGGACATTCGCCACCTTGGGATCGGCGGCAAGTTTGTCAATATTCGCGTGCGGCATCCGGGTACGGAATTCCTGAATTCCTTCCGGAGTAATTTTCCCGTCTTTCACGAAACCGGAATCGGCCGACATCAGGTTTTCGGGGAACAGCTCGCCACGGGGAATCTTGACGTCGAAGGCTTTTTCCAGACGAAACACGATATCCAGAAAGTCGATCGATTCCGCTCCCAGGTCACCCATCAGTGTCGCTTCCGGGGTCACTTCATCTTCATCCACTCCGAGGGCGTCCACCAGAATTTCCTGGACTTTGGCAAAAATCTGTTCTTCACTCGCCATGTTCTGAAACTCCATAAATAAATATCCAAGCGCCTTCGCTCAGATCAAAACTTACCGCAGACCCCAACCAATCAGCATCATGAACGCCGGTAAGTACGCCCTGACCCGAAATTTCTGTAAATCCAGCCTGACCCGGACTGTCTTTCAGAACGGAATACTAGTCCGATCTTATCGCCTGAAACAACCCCGCGAATAGAGACGAGGTACGTCCCGCCACGAAAAATTCCCGGAGAAAGAGTTCCCTTTGCCGGGAATTTTCCAAAATCCGACCGAATCGCTTTCAGTCCGGACTCAAGATCGACAGAAAGAACGCAACTCTTGACCAGTCATCCGGTTTCATCGGGCATCCCGATGGAATTCCGTCTTCAGAGCTTCCGCCAGGAAAGAAAAACTCATGGACGAAACAGATTGACGTTTCCGGGGCGAATTGTTGATTCTGGTCCTTGTTTCCGTCCATAGCCTCCCTGATCGCGGGAGATGGAATCCAATCTGGAGAGGTCAAAATCCGCCCAGCGTCAATCCGCCGTCCACCACAAGGACATGCCCGGTGATGTAGCTGGCGGCGTCACTGGCCAGAAAGGCGACGGCATTGGCAATATCTTCCGGCTTTCCAAGGCGGCGGACCGGGATTTGTTTTTTCAATTCCGATTCCGCAACGGAGCGAACGGCTTCGGTCATGTCGGTCTCGATGAAGCCGGGAGCGATGGCATTGACCGTAATATTGCGGCGTCCAATTTCCGTGGCGAGACATCGGGTCAGCCCCTGAATCCCCCCCTTGCTGGCAGCATAATTCACCTGTCCCTGATTGCCGAATTCCGCCGCGACACTCGACAGATTGATGATCCGCCCGTATCGCTGAGACATCATCTGCCGCATGACTCCCTGGCAGAAGTTATAGACGCTGTTGAGGTTCGTGTTAATCACCGCCAGCCAGGCGTCTTCTTCCATGACTGCCAGCAGACCGTCCCGGATAATGCCGGCATTGTTGACGAGAATATCCAGGCGTCCCCATTTCTCGATCACCGCGGCAATGATTCGGTCCGCATCGGCCTTGATGGCGACATCCCCCTGCAACGCCATGACCTCGTAGCCCTTGCCGGTCAGTTCCTCGACGATTTTATCCGCCGATTCCTTGCTGGATTTGTAAACGAAGGCAACTTTCGTTCCCTGCTGGGCCAGTTTTTCAACAATGGCCTTGCCGATTCCGCGGCTACCGCCGGTGACCAGGGCTGTGCGAACAGTTTGAGTCATGATTCTGCTTTCTTCCCAAGCGGAAAAATCCGCGTTGAATTCAAAATCGTCCGCAATTCTTAAGGACGAACTTCGCTGAGAGACGTATGAATCGATCGGGGAATGATTATTGGGCCGCCTCCGGCCACAAGACGGCAAACAACCCTTTCAAACTGGCAATTTGGGTCTCATCCGCAGTTTTCATCCCTGGATTTCGATCGGCCAGATTGTATTGTTCCAGAGTCAGTTTTGCCGTCACCGCGTTCACTCCAGCCACGTTTCCGGACGTTTTCAATGTCCACTGGCCGTCACTCTTTTTGTGGACCGTGGCGGTCAGTTCCAGAGTTTTTCCTGGGGAAACGAAGCTATTGAACTTCACGGCGCGGGCTTCTTTCAAGAGCACCGTACTGTACCGGAAATCTTCGCTGGCCCGCATCAGCCAGGCACTCGTCTGGACCATCGCTTCGACCATCAGCACGCCGGGCATGATGGGAAACCCGGGGAAATGATCCTGAAGATACTCTTCCGCCAGGGAAAGGGTTTTGACGGCAGCCAGCGACTCGCCGGGATGCAGCTCGGTGATCTTGTCGATCAGGGAAAAACGCATTGTCCTGCCTGGTCTCCATACTGCAAACGGTCAGAGTTCTCTCACCGTGCGAGGATTTTCGGAAAACGTGAATTTCGTTGGTTGCGGTCGGAACAAACTGGCCGCGCCGGAAATACAGACCCACAAAAAGAAATCGAGCCCGCCTGGCATCCGCTGCATGACCGATATTTGAGGTATTGATTTCCAGGTTGCAACGAAGGGCGGCCTGATCGTTACGCTTCAAAAATCTGTTTCTGACAATGAATCATTCCAGGCTGATTTTGAACGTCGCACTATAGAGAACAATCTAAAACGACACAACTACCTCGCTGGAAAGCGGGTTTTGCCAACAACCCGGGCTTTCTCGCGGAAGGGTCAATCTTCGATCTGGTTGGCATCCAGGGCATGTTCTTTGAGTTCTGCCAGCGTGGCGAATTCGATGGCGGACATATGCGTGCTGGCCAGAATCACACTGGGGGCGACGCCCGCGTCATAGGCTTCTTTCCAGCGGGCCGCGCACAAGCACCAGCGGTCTCCATGTTTCAGGCCGGGAAAATCGTGTTCCGGCATCGGGGTGGAGAGATCATTTCCCACGCTTTTGGAATAGGCCAGGAATTCGGCCGTCACCTGCACACAGACGATGTGCATTCCGAAATCGCCCGGGCCGGTGTCGCAACATCCATTCCGGAACCATCCGGTCAGGGGATCGTAGGAACAGGGCTGTAATGGCTTGCCAAGAACGTTTTTCGCGCCGGACATGAAGTCATTCCGCAAAAATAAAAGACCGAAAACCTTTGCTTCACGTCATCGGGCGAACTGTTGAAGCAGTCTGAATCCACTTTGTTCATCCAGCCCGATTCATGACCCCGGACAGACTCCAGTATTTGTCCCGACAATATCTTTTGTCCAGTCCGAGCGGTTCGAGGAACGCCAATTCCTTTCTACCGGGGCAATGCATTGGCGGAAGATGAAAACTCTCCGTGGGGCCAGCTTTCCCGCATTTTCTCACCGCGGGTGGGCCGATCGTTGCGGATGACCATCAGGCTTTGCGGATGAAGTGTTCGGCATAGCTGCGGACATGCTTTCCGTTCAGGACATGGAAAATTTTTAATTGTTGAATGGCTTCCTGCGAAAAATGGGACAGGGGAACGTGGACCAGTTTTTTGCCATGGCGTTTCGCCAGCCGCCGCCAGCCGATTCCTGGTGGAAGTGCCGACAGGACCGCGATATGTTTTTCATTCGCATAATGACAGGCAGCGGCCAGCATGCGTTCCTCCAGGGTGTCGGTATAGTCAAACTGCCGGTCTCTCCAGATATCCGGCACCGGCCGGGGTGGGAAGAGGAACATTGCTCCTCCATAAGTTGCGGCCGCGATTCCGGGACCGACAAGTTCATCCCCCAACTGGGTCGCAAAAAAAGAGAGGGTCGATTCATCCTGATGTTCCGCGTGCCAGGTGATTCGCCAGGGATATTCACGGGGGTCAGCGGGAGAATCGAAGAACATCAGCACGCAGTCCAGATTGCCCCGGCTGGGAGGGAGTTCCTTCACATAGAGCTGGCCGGTGTGCCAGTTCCGAAGCGTCTCGCGGATATCGAGACCATCTTTCAGGCTGGTTGTGAATTTCTCCGTGCGGGCCAGATCGTTTCCCATGATACCGAGTGCGTGATCCTTGACATGGGTTCGAAAACGTTCGATGGCCACGTCTTCCACCGGCCAGCTGCAATGTTCGTACTGGTTCCATCGCATGGCCCATTTCTGCTGATCAATTTTGGGTGGCTTCCGATTCAGCACGCATGTCCTCCAGGTAACGGCGGGTCCCGCCAGACGGTTTTTCAAATGAAGAATTCGTCCATCCGGAAGGCGTCCTTTTGCAACCGACATCTGGAAATTTTCGAGCGGCAACCAGTCCTGGAAGGGGTATTCGCGGGCTGTTTCCGCGAGGGCGATGGCAAACTGGTCTCCCGCCAGTTGCTTGGCAGCAGTGATCAGCGTGTACAAGTCCGGCGTCATCCGGCGTTCAACCAGACACAGATTACGAACGTACCGCAGATAAATGGAAAGAAGGTGCGGGGTGATTTTTCGTCCCCGGTTTTTTAAGTCGATCTGATACCGTTCCCGGGTGGAGAGCAGCATTTCCTTCATGCCGTCCACAGACAGATTTTCATCGCTGTCCAGACTGAATCGGGTCTGTTCATAGAGGCCGGTCAAATAGGGAAGTTCGCCAAGCAGAAACAGGAGCGTGTCGGGATCGACACGATACAGTTCCGCTTCATAGACCTCGGGTGCGGAAAGCTCATCCTCCAGGGCGTGGCAATAGGCATCCCGGATCCAGTGCCATTGTGAGACGGAACAGAGGAACAAAATGGATTCGTGCTGCTGTTCCAGTTCTCGCAATCGCATTGCCATGTGGCGAATGCGGGCCTGCTGCTGCCGCGATGAAGGGGGCGGGGAATGAAGCATGATGGCTGCGGCGAACCGTTCAACCGGGACCTGTTTGATTGCATAAGAATCCGGCAGGGCATGGTCGTGGTCTTCAAAGTCATCCGTCTCCAGGTCCACGAATGCCCGGGGAAGATGCTCCTGCATTGCCAGCCGCAAGGCGGCAATGACCGGCTGGCAGGGATCGATGGGAACATAACTCGCCCCCGCTCGTGATGGTTGGCCTTCCGCAGCATCCCATTCATTCTGTCCATAAGGAGACGTTTCAGGCTGAATCGCGATGGTAATATTCGGGAGATGCGTGATTCCGGCTTCAACAACGGTCCGAAATGATTCCGGCAACGGAACCGCGACGCAGTCAAAACGCTCTGTCAGCATGATCCGTCGGACTTCGACGGCAAAATCTCCGCTGCCGTGGACGACCGGCAGGCAGTGAACGCGCGGACTGAACTTGAGGATTTCGTGCATGGAAGTCAGCGGATGCAAAAATGGAACTCGGCCCCTTTTCCTGAATTCTACCACGGGAACCGTCGGTCATGCACGGCACGGAAACGGAAATCGCCGGCAGGGCTTCCGAGTTTTCGCCGTTTGTATTTTGGATGGAAAAGCCGGGGCCAGGACCATACTGTCGAAAACCATCTGGCCACACCATATGCCCATTTCATACCTCACATCGCCGACAGTCCAGAATGCCACGATCCCGATCATATAGCTGAATGCCCATGTCGCGACAAGGAGGGCAATCAGTCCCAGGCAAAGCGCCATTCGGATTGGAAAGGCTGAACGTTGCGTTTTCACTCGAACCTCTCAGGAGAAAAAGATTTTCTCCGCGGTGTCCCGCAGCATCCAGCGGCGGTCTTCCGGGGTCAGGAAATCGAGGCCGGACTCAATGAGGGCAATGGAGGCTGCATAGGTATTCCCCTTCTCGACCTGGAATGGACAGTCGGAGGCCCACATCAGGCGCTGGGCACCATAAGCATCACGAAGTTGCCGGATAAGCGGCCCCAGATCCGTATAAGGCGGCTTTTTCGCGCCGAGGGCATAAAAGGCGGAAATTTTCACGGAAACGTTTTTGAAATCGGCCAGGCGGCACAGGTTGGCAACGTCTGCCGGTTCGATCGTGCCGGTCATGCCGACACGCCCCATGTGATCAATGACCACCGGCGTGTCCGGGTATTTCCGGCACCATTCGGCAATGGTCGGCAGGGTGTCCGGATTGGCCAGCATGCAGATCGTCATCCCCGTTTCCGCACCGAGTTTCCACAGGTTCCGCATTCCCTGGGAAGTGTTCCACTGGGCGCAGGTCTCTTTGCTGGACCAGACACGATAGCCCCGGACTCCGGCGCCGGCATGTTTCAACATAGCGTCCTGGAGATCTGGCCGGTTCTCGTCAATCTGGGCCACCGCGCGAAAGACTTCGGGAAAACGGGCGACCGTATCGAGCATGTATTTGTTGTCAAACCGATAATAACTCATTTGAATCAGCACAATGCGATCGACACCAGCTGGTTTGCTGTGCCGAAACAGGTCTTCGGGCGTGAAGCTGGGAGGCTGCATGTCTTTCTTCGTGAAACCTTCTCCAAGCGGATATTTGTTGATGTCCGAAGTCCAGACATGGACATGGGCATCGATATAGTTCTTTTCCTGGGGAGCGGCTGAACAGTAAGTCGATGCCAGCGTGGCGGCCCCCAGGCCGAGGATCTCCCGGCGCGAGAGTTGTGATGGATTCAGCATGAGTGAAGCTCCCGGAAAGGAAATGGTTCTGCGTTCAAATTCAAAAACACGGATCACTTGTTCGAAGACTGTCCCTCGTCACCAATCAGGGAAGCCGTTGTTTTCAGGCTGGAAACCGGGAATGATTCCCCGGCCATCTCCCAGAGGATTTCCCGAACGTTTCTGACCAGCAGGGCATAAGACAGAATTCCAGCCAGCAGAATTCCCGCCGCGACAAAAAAAGCATTGTTGTAAGAATGGGTTCGCTGCAAAATTTCACCAGTGATGATTGACGTGGCGGCTCCTCCCAGGTTTCCGATGGCATTCTGGACGCCGCTCCATTTTCCCGCGGCATGTTCTCCCGCCAGCGTCTGCGTAATGGCCCAGGCATTCGCACTGAACATCCCGAGCCCGGCACAGGCGAGAGCCAGCCAGACGATGCACAGATCATCGCTGCTGGTAAAGGGAACCGCCAGGAGCGAAATCCCACATAACGACAATCCCCCCACGAGAAAGGTCAGCCGGCTGAATGTTGCGGAGAATCCCCGTTGCACCAGACCATCACCCAGAAAACCGAAGACAACGGTGACTCCCCCCATCACCCAGAACGGAATCTGTCCCAGGACCAGCATCTTTTCCTTGGAGAAATGGCGGTCCAGTTCCAGGTACGAGGGAAGCCATGTAATCAGAAAGTACACGGCATATCCAAAACTGAAAAAGCCGATGGTTGTTCCCCAGAACGGCAGTTGAGTCATTAACTCGCCAAATTTTACATTGGAATCCGGTTCCAGTCCGCGTTCTTTTTTGCTGTGCGTATTTGGAACGAAGACCACCCAGGGAACCAGCCAGAGCAGACTGACGGCCCCGGTCAGGATAAACAGTTCGCGCCAGCCCCATCGGAAAAGAATTGGCCCGGCAATGGCAATACTGATGGCAGGACCAATTTTTGTCCCCGCGGCAATCAGGGCGTTGGGAAGGCCTCGTTTTTCTTCCGGGAAATGATCGAGCAAGATTCGGGAAATGGCTGGATAGACCACGCTTTCCCCCACTCCCAGGAGTAGCCGGAGACAGAAGAGCATCACAAAGCCGTTGGCAAACCCCATGGCCAGGGTGGCAAGGGTCCAGATGAAGAAGCCCCAGGCAAACAACCATTTGGGAGAGTAGCGATCGGCCCCCCAGCCCATGACGACATTAAACAGGGCATAGCTCCAGAAGAAGGCGGAAGCCAGCTGGCCCAGTTGCCGGTCATTTAAGTGAAATGCCGCCGAAATTTCCGGCAGCACCACCGACAGATTTCCCCGATCCACATAACTGAGAATCGCCGCGATAATCAGCAGAACTACGATCACCAGGCGGGTCCAGCAGTTGCTCATAACGGCAATTCTCGGTGAGGGGCGAATCAAAAGGAGGCGACCCGGGAATGGGGAGGGCTCAGTTCACTGCGGCTGGGTCCTGTTGAAGAGACTCTGCCGGGAACCGGTGACAGTATTCAAACAGGTCGGAAACCGCGACATTTCCTCCACACATCAGCAGCACGATTTTTTCGCCCGGCTGAAATGTGCCGCGATGAGTCTGGGCGGCGGCCAGACAGCAGGCGGCGGCGGGTTCGGTCAATGTCTTTGTCCGTTCCAGCAGAAAGACCAGCGCATGGACCGCTGCGGCATCGTCAACAACGATCACCTCTTCGACATTTTTCTGAACAGTCGCCAATGTCATGGGCGCCACCTTCAACGCGCCAAGCGTCCGGGCAATGGAGGTGATGGTGGAAAGTTCAATCAATTTTCCCGCAGCCACGCTCCGGGCCATGGCATCGGCGCCAGCGGTTTCCACACCGAAAATTCGGATATCCGGCAGGGCGGCTTTCATGACGGTCGAGATCCCGGAGATCAGTCCCCCTCCGCCAATGCTCACGTACATCCGCGTCACGCCTGGAAGTTCTTCGAGAACTTCCAGGCCAATGGTTCCTTGTCCGGCCGCGACCAGCGGATCATCGAACGGGGCGACAAATGTCATGCCTTCCGAACGCAGACGAGAGGCTTCCGCATACGAGCCCGCCTGTCCTTCACAGAGAATGACCTGGGCTCCATAGGCCCGGGTGGCGTCAATATAATTTGCGGGCGTTGCGGAGGGCATACAGATGGTTGCCTGGACTCCGAGCAATCGGGCGGCATAGGCCACCCCCTGGGCATGGTTTCCGCCACTGGTGGCAACGACACCAGCCCGTTTTTCTTCATCCGTCAACGTGAGCATCTTATTGAAGGCCCCGCGGGGCTTGAACGAACCGGTCTTCTGAAGACATTCGAGCTTCAAATAAACGTCCACCCCCAAACGATCGCTCAGCATTTGCGAATGAATCAACGGGGTGCGGTGAAGATACCCCGCCAGCCGTTGTTGTGCCTGAAGAACCAGCTCGGGAGTGAGTGCGGATGCAGTCATGAGAACAGATTGTCGGAGAAGAGTTTCTGCGGTGGCTCCGGGAAGGGAAGTTCACCAGACAGCGGGGGAAGGACACATGCCAATTGAACGGCCCGAGTTCCGCTTGCGGCTTTTATGGATACAAGATCATTTTTTTATTCATCCACAGACACTATTCAATCGGCGACAAAAATCCTAGCAAAACAGACGCTCTATTTTGAGTCGCTGTCAGTTTGAGAGGTTGGCCGTTTCAGGGATTGGCGGGATTGTCGAGGACCCTGCTTTCCTTCCCGGCTCCGCTGCCATGATCGACCGGAGTTTCACAAATGGATTTGTTTGAATGAAATTATGACGAGCAGCGATCCGAAAAACTTGCCTGACAAAGCGAGATTTTGCGATAAATCAGACTCTCAGGGACTGTTTCGACGGGCATTCCGACTGGTTTCCAGATGGCGGGTGTGGTGGAAGTCATCGAGACAGTTTCATATAAACGAAACCGAGCGTCATCTGTTTCCCGGCGTGGTCGATTCGCCACAAACAGGGCACAGATACCGAAACTGAAATTTCCTGCCCGGATTCCTCACCTGATCGATCCATGCACCGCCAGGGACGGAACTGCAACGTCGCATTTGACTGTGGATGTCGACGTTGATGCAGATCCCGCCCAGTCGGACGCCGATGAGATTGTTTTTCAAAATCAAATCCCGGATGCGGGAGATGATACGAAAAAATATTCCAGGTCGTGGGATCCAACCATGAAATCAACTCTTCTGATGAAAGGCAACGCAATGTTGCGAACTCCCCGGCGGCTGATTCCGATCTTTTCCTGTTTCTTGGCGGCATTGTCTCTTGCCGCATCCGCCGTTGCCCAGGAACAGCCCCAGTGGATCTGGAACAAGAAGGCAAATGGCCCCGAGACTGTCGAGTTTCGCAAATCGTTCTCCGTGGAAGGGAAAGTCAAGTCCGCCTTTCTCACTGCGACTGCTGACAATCAGTTCACTATCTGGCTGAATGGAAAGATTGTCCTTCAGGGAGACAACTGGCAGGTCCTCGAATCCGCCCAGGTAACGGACCAGCTTCAACCCGGCCAGAACATCCTGGCTGTTCGAGGAGTGAATGCCGAGGGCATTGCCGGACTGCTTCTGGCGTTGCGGATCACGGATGAAAAGGATCAGGCGACCAGCCTGGTGTCGGACGCCAGTTGGAAAGCATCGACCGGGACATCCGGCAAATGGCAAGCAGCCGATTTTGATGATATCGCCTGGAAGCCGGCTTTCGTCCTGGGGACAGTGGGGGATCCCAAGCTCCCCTGGAGCAAAAGCGTCACCGCGAAAGAGGTTTCCGAAGGGCTGCGGGACATGACGGAAGCGACGTTCGTTCCGGTGGTGGCGGAAAATGTGACGCCGCGGGAAGGTTATGTCGTCGAAAAAATCTTTGATGTCCCCAAAGCGATGGGGTCATGGGTTTCGCTGACAAAGGATCCGCGGGGACGGCTGATCGCTTCCGCGCAGGGCGATGAAGGACTGTACCTGATCGAACCGGGGGCCAATGGACAGCCGACCCATGTTCAAAAACTGCCGGTCGAACTTTCCAGCGCCCAAGGCTTGTGCTGGGCGTTTGATTCCTTGTATGCCGTTGTGAATGCGGGAGGGAAGTCGAGCAATTCCGGGCTGCACCGTTTGCGTGACACCAATGGTGACGGACTCCCGGACACCGATGACTATCTGATGCCGTTGCCGGGGGCCGGGGAACATGGCCCCCATGCGATACTTCCTTCCCCGGACGGGAAAACGCTGCATATCATCGCTGGAAACCATACCAAGATGCCCGATGGGATCACCGGCAGCCGGGTTCCCCGGAACTGGGGCGAAGATCTTCTTCTGCCGCGCCGCTGGGATGCCAATGGACATGCAGCTGGAATCCTGGCTCCGGCGGGATGGATCATGAAAATCGATCCGGAAGCGAAACAACGGGAAGTGATCAGCATTGGTTATCGGAATGAATATGACATCGCGTTCAACGCGGATGGGGAGTTGTTTGCATACGATGCGGATATGGAATGGGACCTGGGCTCTCCCTGGTATCGTCCGACCCGCGTCTGCCATGCGGTGAGCGGAAGCGAATTCGGCTGGCGGAGTGGAACAGGCAAATGGCCCGCTTATTATGAAGACTCCCTTCCGTCCGTGGTTGATATCGGTCCCGGCTCCCCGGTGGGAGTCGTCTTCGGAGCGGGGACCCGATTCCCCGAAAAATATCAGCGGGCACTCTTTCTGCTCGACTGGACATTCAGCACGATCTATGCAGTTCATCTGACACCGGATGGCTCGACCTACAGCGGGGTCAAGGAAGAATTTCTCACCGGGCAGCCGATGCAGGTCACCGATGCGGTGATTGCCGATGATGGCACTCTGTGTTTCACCTGTGGGGGGCGCGGAACAGCTTCCTCCATGTATCGAGTCCGGTACACCGGGAACGAACCGACCGATCCGGTTGACCTGAAAGATCCCGCCGGAGTCCAGGAACGTGCGCTGCGTCATCAGTTGGAAGCGTTTCACGGAAAGCCCGGCGGCGATCTGAACCTGATCTTCGCTCATCTGGGGGATGAAGACCGTTTTATCCGCTACGCGGCCCGAGTCGCCCTGGAATGGCAACCGGTGGAGAGCTGGCGGCAGCGGGCTTTGACCGGAGAAAACCTGTCCAGCCGCGGTCGGATCCTGGCGATGATCGCCCTCGCCCGGCAGGGAAGTCCGGACGATCTCCCCGCAATTTTAAATGTTCTGACGCACCTCAACTTTTCCGAACTCGACGAGCAGTCTCGACTCGCTTTGCTGCGGACTTACGAACTGGCATTCACGCGCCTGGGCCACCCGAATGAAGAATGGCGAGGAAAAGTCATCGCGACCCTCGATCCTCTTTATCCGGCGCCGGTCTATGCCGTGAATGCGGAACTGGTTCAACTGCTGGTTTACCTGAATGCTCCTCATGTCGTTTCGAAGACGCTGGCGCTGATGGATTCCCTGGGGCCCGATCCGCTTCCGGACTGGGGTTATCTGGTGGACCGCAATGAGCGGTTCGGAGCGACCGTGGGCAAGTTGCTGGAGAACATGCCCCCCGCCCGCGCGCTGCATTTCGCATTCGTCCTGCGAAATCAAAAAGAGGGATGGACGCTTCCCGAACGCAAAAAATACTTCCAGTTTCTGATCGATGCTTCGCGACGGTCGGGAGGCAACAGCTATGCCAAAATTATTTCGCAGTTCAGGGAGGATGCCTTTGCAACATGCAGTCCCAGCGAGAAAATTGCCCTGGGAGCCATTGCCAGCCAGTCGCTGCTGGCTCCTCCTCCACAAGTCACGCCCCCCAAAGGTCCAGGGCGGAAGTGGACGCATGACGAAGTGATTGAAGCGGTGAAGGGTAAACTCCACCGTCAGAATTTTGCCCGGGGACGGGAACTCTTCTTTGCGACGTCCTGCGCGAAGTGTCATCGGCTCAATGGAGAAGGAGGCTCCGTGGGGCCGGACCTGGCCACGGCTGGGAAGAAATTCCCGCTTCCGGACCTGGTGGACACCCTTCTCGAACCGAGCAAGGTCATCTCCGACCAATATGCGTCCCATCAGGTGGCGACGACGGACGGAGAAATCGTGCAGGGGCGGGCGGTTGAGATTGGAGACGAACTTTACGTCTTCACTCCCGATGCCGATGCGCCGCCGAAGATCTTCAAGAAGTCCCAGATCGAAGAAGTGGTCCCGTCCAAGGTCTCGCAAATGCCCGTGGGACTGCTCGACAGTTTGAATCCCAGCGAACTCCGGGATCTGATGGCCTATCTGATTTCCGGGGCCGATCAGAAAAACGACGTGTACCACAAGTAGTCAGTACGGAAAAACTCTTCTCTTCATGCTGTGGGTTCGTTGATCCCGGTTCTTTCTTGAACCGGGATCAACAGGAACAGAAATCAGCCGAACGAGCGGCTGGAAGAGAACTCCTTAAAACCAACCTTTCACAAAAACCGGCGGTGTCCGCTCGCGGGCAGGGAATGCGCATTGTTGAACCGGTTTTGTTCGCAGCGCTTAAAATTTCCCGACAATTTCGTTGCCCCGATAGGAAAGCAGAGCGGCATAAATTTTGACGTCGGCATTCTGCGAGAGAAAATGAACGCTGCCGTCCAGAAACAGGAAGAAGACGCCTCCCGTGTGATAGGAATGGAATTCCTGTTCGTTGATGTCGCAGGCAGCAACTCCCCTGGGGTAATACTGTGGCTGGCCTGATGTGATCGAACACCCGGTACTGACCGTTCCCGTCCGACCGTCAATATCGCCCACCCGGGAATTCAGCAGTACGGACTGGTCGTGCAGATTTTTAATTCCCGCCCAGATCCCCCAGTTCGCACGCGGCGCTTCACCGACCCAGATTGAAGAGGATGTTCCATCGGTGACGTCTCGAAGACGGACATTGCGGGCAGGGCCGATTGACATCGGCCCCCGCTGGCTGGGATTGGCCCCTGACTCGCCGTCATAACTGTTTCCACAGGAAAAGCTGTTGTAAGCATTTTTATCGCATCGCAGCCCGCGCTCTCCCCAGTTTCCGCCATAGTCATTACGACCAAACAAGGTTCGCCCAGGAAAGAGCGGCAGCTGCAACATGGGGATCCCTTCCGGTTTCAGCTGGCTGGCTTCCGGATTGGATGGGCAGGCATAACCGGGGATTCTTTTTTGGGCGAGCTCGATATTGTCGCTGTGCGTGTACCATTCATCCATGTTGAAGGCATTGAACATTCCAGCCTGATCGAGATAGGGAAGAATCGCCAGGGCCCAGCCGACTTTACGATTTGTCAGGCGGGCGGTCGGCGTGGGAGTGGATGCTCCCCCTTCGCCTCCATTCATCAGGACACCATAGGTATCGTGATAATTATGCGTCGCCAGGCCGATTTGTTTCAGGTTATTCCGGCACTGGATCTTTCGGGCTGATTCCCGGGCCTGTTGCACAGCGGGAAGGAGCAGGGCAATCAGCACGGCAATGATGGCGATGACGACGAGCAGTTCAATCAGGGTGAAGCCGTTGCGGCTCCGAGGGGAACGAGGCATGGGAGCGTCTCCTTTTCATGCCAGCGTGCATCGGCAGCGGAAAGAGATGCGCGCAGCACCGTGCGCTTCATCATCTCTTCCAGGGACGCTTTGAATGCGGACGGCAAAAGCACAGCGTCAGGGGCGAGACCCGCATGGTCTCCCAAAGAACAACTCACTTTTTCCGTGCGTGCATGAGGCCGAAGCATCGCATGGCAAGCTGAGTTAGGCCGTATTCTGACTCGCGAGTCATCGCGGTCCCCGGACGCCTTCCCATTCCTTGCCAATATCAGCCTCAACAGGCTGGCATTCGCTTCGAAACAGTGGCATTGTGCCGGTTCCCTGCTCACATACAGCGGCGGTCCCGTGCCGGATTCTCACCGGCTTCCTTGTTCACGACTGAGCGTGAACGCCCAACAAAGCAGCGAGGCAGTATATCGTCCCCCACCTGCGCGGACAATCATCCGGAAAGAACGCTGGCGAGCGCAATTGTGGACTTCGCACTTCCGTTGCCGAACCCCTGTTTCGGAACGGACTTGCCGGCGAGGCGCGTCCGGACGTTGCTTTGTTGGGAGGGATCAGGTATCCGTGTCTGGCTGAATTCCGTCTGCTGCCAGCACGTCCCGAACAAGTTGTTCCGGCACATCTTTGACGACGACGACTTCTCCCAACCGGGTCGGCAACACGAATCGCAATTTGCCGGCGACAGTTTTCTTGTCGAGTTGCATTCGATCCAGCACCGCTTGCGTGGTGAATAACCGGCCAGCGGGCAATGTCAATCGCATTTGCAGACGATTCATCAGGGCTAACTGCCGCTGAGTCACTTCGGCGTCAATCATTCCCAGGGCTTCCGCGAGGCGGCTGGCGGAAAGCATTCCAATCGCCACTGCTTCTCCATGCAACAACTCCCCATAACCGGTCAAAGCTTCATAGGCGTGAGCGAAGGTGTGGCCATAATTCAGAATGGCCCGCAATCCGGAACGTTCGTACTCATCCTGTTCCACGACGCTTGCTTTCAGTTCACAACTGCGGGAAATGGCGTAGTTCACCACGGCGGCATTCCGGCAGTTGATTTCCGTTGCGTTGCGTTCCAGAAATTCAAAAAAGGGGGCATCCAGAATGACGCCATATTTCACCACCTCCGCCAGTCCGGCCCGGTATTCCCGGTCCGGCAGCGTCGCCAGCGAATTCGTATCGATCAGAACCCCCAAAGGTTGATGAAATGCCCCGATCATGTTTTTGGCCCGGGGATGATTGATCCCCACCTTACCGCCCACAGAACTGTCCACATCCGCCAGCAACGTGGTCGGGATCTGGACGAACGGAAGCCCGCGGGCAAAACTGGAAGCCACAAAACCAGCAGCATCCCCCACCACCCCTCCTCCGACAGCCACAATCACTGTCTGCCGATCCGCCTGAAATTCAATCAGCCGATCCCAGGCGGACGAAATCGTTTCCAGGCACTTGGACTGCTCTCCGGGAGTCATTTCGAACAGACAGGTACGGATCCCGGCAGCTTCCAGGCTGTCCCGCACCACCTCCGCATGTCGCAGCACATTCTTGTCGGTGATCAGGCAGGCAGAACCAGCGGCAGCATTTCCGAAACGGCCGGTCGACCAGGCACGAACTTGCTCACCGGCTTCACGCAACAGGTTTTCTCCCACGACAATTTCATAGCTTCGCTCACCAAGTGAAACCGTCACGTGCCGGGAATGATCTGATTGTGTCACAACGGGCATCTCGCACTCTCCGGGCTTCGTCCTTGCCGTGGAAACGATCCTCGCTGCAAACGTTCTCAATTTTCGCAGCGGGCAAGAATTTAGTGCAGTGTGAATGGTCTTTGTTGCGACCGGAACGAACCGGCTCTGACGGGGGCAATGTCCGCAACGCGGGCCGAAAACCGGCAGCATACCAGAGACAAAAAAAGGCTGCGATGCCGGGAACGATTTCCCGGACATCGCAACCGAAATGAATCAGACCGTCGTTGCGAAGGGGCGCCCCCCGTGAGAGCCGCCGATGCGGTTTTGAGCCGCTTTGAAGGGATCTGTTTTAACGGCAGCCACAGCGGCAACCGCATCCCATTGAAGAGTATCCATATGCCCCATAAGGGGCAGTGTATGTTGGGGCGACATTGATCGTGGAGGTCGGGCCGGCAACATAAGGAGCATAGTCATAACCGGAACTGGTGGTGCTGTATCCATAGGGAGCATAGCTCGCCTGGTAGCCAACCGGACCGGCATATCCGATAGAATTGTAGAGTCCGTAAGAATAAGAGGGACGATACCCGGCACTGTACAGCGTTCCGTGGCTGTAGTATGGATAACCGGCTGTTGCCCAACCCCCGTAACCGGGACCATAGCCCCATCCGGCATAGGGATAGCTATAGCCGTAACCTCGATACCCCCGATATCCGGAATAGTATCCGACGTTACCGTATCCATACCCTCCATAATAACCGGAATAGTATCCCCGGGCGTAGGCACGGTGATGTCCACCGGCAGCCGCTTCCTGGGATGGAAGAGCCATCAGCGTGGCGGCGATCAGCCCCAAAACTGCCAGAATGGAAGAACGACTCATCACTGTGACTCCCGGTTGTTTGTCATCTCTGGTCGCAAGACAGGATTTCTTTCCCCGACTGCCGAATCGTTTTCGCTGGAGACATTTCCACCCCGATCCGTGGGAAATCATTCTGTCCTGACGGGTTCCTGACTGGCGATCACAGGCTCATTGGCCTGTTCGCCCCGGATTCCTCAACCGGTCATTTCAGCGTGGGAACTCCACCAGCTTGTCTCGAAAATCGAAGCCAGCATCGAACTGAAGTGATCATGAATCATTGTTGCAAAAAGTCAACAGAAAATCACCCTATCACTCCCATTTTTCCAGTCTTCACAGATCTTGTGTCTGAAAATCAAAAAATCCCCGTATTTCAGCAATGATCAGCAGTTTGTCTGATTCCTCTGAATTGACATCCTGAGGATCCCCCGCGACAAACTGAGACTGATGGAATTCACGTTGCCCTGAAATTCAGCGGGAAATTAAGGCGGAGAGAGATTTCCCGTTGCCGCCCCGCTCTTCCGATCATTGACTGAGGTCAAAGAATTATGTTTCGACTCCTTCAATTGCTGCTGGTTCTGGGAATTTTTTTGACGGGAACTCTTCAGGCAGCGGACGCCCCTTCCCCGCTGGCACATTTTTCCCGAGAAGTCGACCTGCTCCTTCGGCTCAAAGAACCAGATCGAACGTTGGAGAAAATTGTTGCCTTGGTGAACAAGGTTCAGCCCGGCGCGGGAGAAGCCCTCAAGGAGCAGCAAACCGCCCTACTGGGGCAACTGGTTTCCAATCCTGGCCTGACAGGCGTTGATCTGTCACGCGACTGGTATGCCGGAGTCTATTTTCATGAGGGGACCGCGCCGGTTGTGGTGTTCGCCATTCCGGCCGTCAACACGGACGATCTCGTGGGGGCCATCGGGGAAATGACCGCCAAAGTTCATGGAAACTGGGTGGTCTATACCGATGCGGAAGAGCTGCCCGCAGTCGAGGAATCCACGTCCGCCACGAAGCTGCTGAATCCGGCGAACCTGGCTTATTTTACCGGCGGCGACCTGAATATTTATGCGAATGTTGATCATGTCACAACGGTCTATGCCGAACAAATTGAACTGGCCCAGGATAAGATCCTGGAAACCCTGAACCAACTTCGTTTTCTTCCCGCACAGGGAAGTTTCAATCCGCAAGTTGTGATTGAGACATATGGGACCCTGGCAGAAGGGCTCTTCCAGGCGCTCGAAGACGGTCAAATCTCTCTGGCGTCGATCAGTCTGACCGAGAACGATCTCCTGATGAACAAGCAGGTGACATTTGCCGACGATTCCGTTTCGGCAGCATTTCTGGCGAAAAATCCGCCCAATGCACTGGAAAATCTGCTGCATCTCCCCTCGGGAGCCCAGTTCTATTATGGAATGAGCGGCGACATGAACGAACTCACCCGCGTGGGAATGAAGTTGGGAGCGGAGATGGCCAGCGACAAAAAAGCTGCCGAGAAAATCACGGAGAACCTGTCCCTGGTGGACTCCATCAAGTTCGGCCCCCTCGTGGCTTCGCTGGCCATATCGCACAAAGACAAAGACGTTTTCCGAGCAACATCGGTGGTGGAAGGCGAACCGATTGACGCGCTCCGCGACCTCAATCGAAAAACCGCTGAAGCCTCTGGATCGATTGAGAATGATGTGATGAAACAGTCGTCCGTCCTCAAACTCGATGCCGAGACTTATGGAACCCGAAAAGCGGACGTTGTTGAACTGACACAGGAGATCAAGCCCGGCACTCCCACCAGCGAAATGCAGCAGCAGATGCAGAAATTGCTTTTCGGCGGAGAGACCATACAGTCCCGTACGGTGTATCTGGACAAAGCCTACGCGGTGACCGTTGGCGGCGGTGAACAGGGGATGAAAGATCTGCTGGACGGAATCGAATCCTCGAAATTGAATTCGATTGCCAAGATCCGCGAAACCTGCATGAAGGAAGCAAATCTCCTCTTCTTCATGGATCTTCCCCGCTTCATGGGGGATGCCCTGGGGCTTGTCGCCACGCGGATCGAAGGCTTTCCGTTGCCGATCAATTCGCAGATGATCGACAGCCTGAACCTCAAACCCTCTTATATCGGAATGGCTGCTGGATCGGAAAAGAACACCGCCCGGTTTGAACTGAACGTTCCGATTGATCAGATCATCGGAATGTCCAAGCTGGTGATCACCATCGGAGCCACCGCCCGTGGTGGACTGTAGCACCACGTCCTCGACCGGGTGCTCGTTTCAATCTGGGTCTGGAAAATCTCTTTTAACGCGCTGCGGGAGGATGCAGTTGTGTGATAGGTCCTTCGGGACCATGGACCGCGTTGGAATATTCCAGTTGGATGGGGACCGTTCCGCTTCCATCCGCCAGGGGAACTTCCTGAATGATTTTGCGGATGGAAACGTTATCGTGCAGCGGGAAGTCGCCGATCTCTTCGCCGGCATCGGAGGTCCATCCAAGTTTGCTGACGATGTTGGGCTGATACGGATTCCGGATGACGTCTTCAACATCCGGATCGGTCCGGGCTTCCTGGAGTTCGTGATACATGGTGGCAACGACATTTTTCCAGCCATCGGGGAATGCGGGGATGCCGTTTTTAAAGCCATCCGCCCGGCTTTCCGAGTAAACTTCCGCAGAGTAATAAATCGTGCTGTTCCCGATATGAATTGATCCGTGGTAACCGCCCAGTCCGTTCTGGGAATCGACTTCCGCTTCATTCTCCGGAAATCCGGGGATGTCCGGTCGGTCATCTTCCTCCTCTTTTTCATCAGTGGCCGCTTGTGTTCGCGGAGCATCCTCCAGCGCGCTTCCTGCCCGGGCATCATCGTCGGAAAGGATCGTTCCCGGAGGGCAGAAAATTGAAGACGGTTGTGTTCAGATCATATTTCGTCAGATATCCCTGGCCGTAGAGATACTGGACGAAATACTGGATATCTCCGCGTGAAATGGTTTTGGGAATGTATCCGATGAGGGGATGCGAGGGATAAACCGTCGTTCCGATGGGCTGATTATCGAAATACTGCCGGATGACATTGTTAAGGTACTCGTCTTTCAAGGCCCCGGCCAATGCCCGGTCGATGTTATTCACATCACTCATATTCCAGCCCTGTTCGCCGCTGATATACAGGTTCACATAACCCATATTCTGCAACAACTTCCCGCCACGATAACGTAAATCTTCCATGGGGGTGGGATTCGCGCCGTCGACAATCTGATGATCATCCTGACGATCATCAGAACTGGAGGTGCCATTGGCGGGAATGACTCCGGAACCGGAGTCCACGGCCGCGGAGGCTGCGGCCGTCGTTAACGAAGCTTCTTCACGGCTGATCCGCTCCGCATGAGAGCCTGGCCGGGTTGCCACGCTCAAATGCCGATGGCGTCCCCGGGAACGTTTGTGGGCCGTGTGGATAACCGCGGCAGATGAAGAGGCCGAGAATGCCTGGGTGGTCGCCACGGCCACGCTAGTTTTGGGCGGCATCGGCCAGGGGACCCATTGAGCAGTGATATCCACCGGATTGGACGGAGTCGTCTGGGGAGGGTTCGGATTGGAAGGGATGGGAACCGGGTTATTCGTGGGAGTGGAAACCGGAATGTTGTTGGGCGGAGTGGGAGTGGGATTTGCGGGGACCGGATTGGTGGAGGGATCCGGCGTGGCGGGAATCGAGGGATAACCGGGATTCTGAGCGATCGGTCCGGTTGTCGGATTGGAGATGGGACTCGTCGGGACAGACGTCACCGGATATCCCGGAGCAGTAGGATAGCTGGGAGTCGCGGGACTGGGACCGTAATAGGGCGTCGAAGGAGCTGGTTGATAATAAGTCGGAGTACATCCCGCGCTTGTAAACGCGAAAACAGCACATAGGGCCAGGGATGGGATTGCCCAGGAAAGTCGCGGCATGTTGTGAACTCCGTTTCGTTGCCCGTCTGTTCATGGTGCTCCCGGGCCGCCAGGCCAAAGCGGTTGCACCACTCAGCGGTCGCCAGCATTGACGTCGCTGCGGGAATGGCGAAGATTTATGAAATTCGATTCGGCAGGAATAGCCGATTTCGCTCATTCTGGACCGGCAGTTTTTGCAGATTGAAAATTTTGCAAGCTGCGGCCTTCTCCGGCGTTCCGGTAAGAATTCTGTTAGAGAGATCGTCCCCCACTGCCTGATGCATCCATTTCCACGTTTAAGGTGATCTTCATGCTCAGTTCAATTCGGTTTCTGCTGTGTGTTCTGCTTCTGGGGGGAACCTGGGCATCCGCAGCGGAAGTGGTGACGCTGGCCGGGAACGGAAAAAAGGGGAACACTCCCGACGGCAACAGCGTTACTGGTGCGTCGATTGGCGAACCCTATGGCCTGGTTGTGGGACCTGATGGGGGACTGTATGTCTGCGAGATCGCGAATCACCTGATTCGCCGCATCGATCTGAAAACCGGCATCGGCACCATCATTGTCGGCAACGGCACGCTGGGGAATTCGGGTGACGGCGGACCAGCGACTGCTGCTGCCATGAACGAACCATATGAAGTCCGATTTGATTCCCGGGGGAACCTGCTCACCGTCGATATGAAGAATGCTGTTATTCGTAAAGTGGACATGACGACCAAAGTCATTTCGACCATCGCGGGGACCGGAGTTCCCGGGTTCTCCGGAGACAATGGTCCTGCCACGGAGGCCCAGCTCAACCAGCCCCATTCCATTACGCTCGACGCACAGGACAATCTATATGTCTGCGACATTGCCAATCATCGTGTCCGGAAAATCGACGCCAAAACCGGCATCATCACGACATTGATCGGAGGTGGACGACAGAAACTCCTGCCGATCACGCTGGGCTTTGACGACCTGAAGTTATCCGGCCCCCGGAGCATGGACGTGGCTGGTGATCAGACATTTGTGCTGGCTCTGCGGGAAGGAAATCAGATTTACCGGATCGACGGCGGCAAACATCAACTGCGACTGCTGGCGGGAACCGGCAAAAAAGGATATTCCCCACTGAGCACGCCCGGACCGGAAGCCCTTCTCTCCGGACCGAAAGGAATTGCGGTCTCCTCCAATGGCGACATCTATTTCGCGGATACGGAAAGCCATACCATTCGCGTTATTCGGGCAGCGAATGGCGATGTGGAAACCGTGGTGGGAGACGGCAAGCGGGGAGATGGCCCCGATGGCGATCCCTTGAAGTGCCGGCTTGCTCGTCCACACGGAATCTGTGTTGACGCGGAAGGGAACATCTATATCGGCGACAGCGAAAATCATCGCGTCTGGATGGTGAAACGGAATTAGAGCGAAGTTGCAAATGGTGTATTACGTCGATCCTGATGAAATACAGGGAATTCAAGGCCGAGCGTGATCGAACAATGACCAAACTGGCCTGGCAGCCTGTTGAATTTTTCGCAGCGACCGCGTCGCGTGATTCTGATCGGGACCAGCAATGTGACGATGAGTTTTCCGCCGGTGGTGCATTCATTGATGCAGTCGTTACCGGGACCGTTGCAAGTCTTTGCCGCGCAGGGTCATGACCGGTCGTTTTTGCCAGTGGAGCCATATGCTGCATCGTGGTCTGCCGCCGGTAACGGAGTGCGGTCTGTGGAATGCCCTGGCCGATCAACCGCCGGCGGAGCAGAGCTACTGGAACCGGCATTCAATCCTGCTGGCAACGGCTGCCGGACAAGACGTTATGGCAGTATTGATTAAGGAGCGACAGCATCCTTATTTCGTCAGTTCGAAATTGAATTGATTCGGTTGCTTCAGCGAGATTGTTGCTTTCAAGGGAGTTGTCTGCGGTGTGATGTATTGAATCGGCGTCAGCAGTTTCGCGGGAGGAGGTGCTGGTCCAGAAGGGGGAGTGTACTCTTCTCCTTCGGGGCTACCTGTCGGTTTCTGCGGCTCGTAGCCTTGAATGACGACTTGATACTCTCCCGCAGGTGCTCCATCTTCGAAATCAAATGTCGTCAGGGCAAAACGTCCTTCTGCATCCGTCCGTCCAAAAGCACTGACATCTCCTGCAACCGGAGAGAAGGTGACAATTGCATCAACCACGGGCTTTCCGCCCATAAAGACGCGGCCTTTGGCAGGAAAAACTTGTGGACGATCTGCTGTGGACGAGGAGTTGGAGCACCCATAAAAGGCCCGCAAACCAGAATGGTGAGGATCAATTGATTCATAAGTTCATTGTGAAGATGAGTGAACAACTCCGGCGAAATAGAACAAAGGCCAAACTGGCCTAAGAACCCCTAACAAAATCTTCCGCGATCCCCTCGCGGCGAAGAAATCTTTATCAATTGAGCGGTTTTGTTCGCGGCACTAACCCGGATTATTCACGGTATGACGCATGGATTGGGTTTCTCCGAGCCACTCGCGGGGGCCTCAAAAACAGTGTGTTTTGGGCAAGATAGCCGCAACCACTTTTGTGTAAATGAATTACAGGGAAATCCCGTCAAGGTATGAATAATCCGGGCTAAAACTCACCCGGGACTTCGCCTCCCTCGCGGGTTCCTAATGCGCCCCAGACACCATAGGGGCTGGGGCCGGATGTCGGCGGGGTCGCTGCCAGATTACCCGTGCTGATATTTTCGTTGACAAACCGCACGGCTCCGTCGGCCATGAGGGCATGGACTCCCCCGGTGTGATAACTTGTGGGGGAAACGATCGTACTGACTCCATCACCGCTGGTAGCAGTTCCCGCCTCGCACGAAGCGCGATTTGGAGGCAAGACTGTTGTGAAGCCGGTCCATTGCATCTCTCCATCCATGAATCGGCCTCCAGCTTTGCCCTTGATTGAGCCGCTCGAGACAAATCCACCGCTGCTGGGAATCGTCATGCAGCTTCCCGGAGTGGTCGTAATTGCAGATTGTCCCTGGACAATCGATTCAATGGTTCGATGGCTTCCTCCTGCTGTGGCATCAAAATTCGCACGGACATGTTCGCTCATGGCGATGGTGTTGCTGGTACCGTCGACAATGTCACGCATGCTGTGGCAGTGCTGGTAGGCAAACAACCCTCTTACGTCTCTCGTGTTGATGTTATTGAGGATTGTGTCGCCGACACTGTACAGATAGTTCGTCGTGCCGCGAGGAGCATTGAACGGATCTGAGGGGCACTGAAATCCTGGAATAACGACCGTCCAGATCCATGACGCCCAGGGGACGGGACCTCCGGGCGGATTAGTTGCATCTCCAGCGGCGATTTTATTGAAAAGAGGTGCCTGATCGAGATAGGGCAGCAGGCCGATATTTCCGGACAGACGATTACTGTTTCCTGTTGCGCTTGACGTGCCCCCCATGCGATAGACAAACATCCCATAGGTGTCGTGGTAGTTATGAAGTGCCAGCCCCAATTGTTTCAGGTTGTTTTTACACTGGCTGCGGCGAGCCGCTTCGCGGGCCTGTTGGACGGCTGGAAGCAGGAGTGCGATCAGGACAGCAATGATCGCAATCACGACGAGGAGTTCAATGAGCGTGAACCCCCGAGGCACGCGGGGCGACTCACCTACCGAAACATGAGCACTCTGAGGGGGGGGGGGGGGGGCCGACCTGGGGAACACCCAGGCCAAAAAAAAAGAAAAAAACTCCCCCCCTAACCTGGCCACAAAGAAAAAAAAATACAACATTTAC